>JACKQG010002740.1_pt1 | contig 22515 bp, 13 predicted proteins | sample 8237621 | NCBI WGS metagenome assembly JACKQG01 (sample SAMN15677084, study PRJNA649215) | marine metagenome | biome: marine; feature: Black Sea; material: saline water; isolation source: suspended particulate matter (SPM) from the Black Sea western gyre | collected 2013-06-09/2013-06-10 | depth... | reverse complement strand
CTAATAAAACAGAGTTAGCAAAATCATTTTGAATTGTTGTGCTAACATTTATTCTCAATGTTGTCAGATTAGTTGTTTGGTTGATGACAACAACCGGCGGAGTTATTACTCCGTTTGAAAGGTTGGCTCTATATAGTGTTATATTCAATTCATCAACATTAGCCGCAAAATTGTATTCATCAGACTTAATGAAATATTTTAGGCTATCGCCAATTCTTTTTTCAACATAGATCTGTTTCTCTCCTTTCGCAACTTGTAATGAAAAATCACCATTGCTATCAGTATATGTTTCTGCTTGTCCAATTTGAACTAAAGCGTTGTATACTCCAAGCTCTGTGTCATGATATTTCACATGTCCAGTTACATTTGCAGAATCAAGTCTTACATTTATTGGTGTAATTAATATCTCACTTGCTTCTTCAACATTTTTCGGAGATGTTTCCAAGGTGTATATTGGTATTCCAAGGAAATAATCGCCTGGTTCTTTTGGACTTAATATCTGGAAGTCAGCAGTACTTGCATTTAGAGCAGTATCATTGTATAAGAATACTCCTCCTTCAATAATCCAGAATTCCTCGTTTGCAGAATTGTCTTTTAAGAAGAAAACACCCATCTGAGCTTTGTATCGTGCATCATTCTTTGTTTCTACGCTAACATCAATTAATTCGTTGACACCAACAGTAGTATCAACTGTCAAACTTGATTTTGCATCACTGATTATTGCAAATTGTATTCCTGCTTTAGAATAGAGATTATTATCTTCTCCTTGAACCATTGCGAATACATCTACTGTTCCTATGGAAATATTGGTTGCATTTCCTGATTCTTCATCATATCCTGCTGCAGGTATTGTGAAGTTATAATATCCGATTCCATTAACAACAGATATATTCAGTTTATCAGTTATGTTTCCATCTTCATATAGAATTATTTCCGAGAACATATGCCCGCCAATTGGCTCCATTATAGCATCCATCATAATCAATGTTCCATTTACAGGTATGCCGTCGCCATCAGTTACATTAACAGTCATGTTAACTTCGTCACCGATTAGATAGGTTAAGTCTGTTAAAATCTCCATTTCTCCGACTCCAACAACGAAATCTGCAAAGTATCCAAAGTGACCTCCTTCCATACTCATAGGTTGGTCCATCATGTTCATCATTGGGAAGATATCAACTGAGTATTCTCCTTGAGGCATTGGACAAAGTTCCAAAATTAGCGTTCCTGATTCATCTGTGGAAGTAAACAATGAATTTTCCATGCTAGGCCCATTCTCATATGTGGACGCAATCATAGCAGTACAATCAACTTCACTAGTCGGACTTCTTGTAATTGATGCATTTGCATCCTCATCAGACTCATAGAACAAGGATAACTCCAAAGCTTGTTGTTCTGGTTCTCCAAATCTATCAGCAGTTTCGATAGTTATTCGTATATTTTCTCCAGGTTCAAATCTTGTTTTCATATCAACTTCTAAACCTGCTGACCCAATATCAACAAAGTAAGCTATAGATTGTGTTACTTGCTCACCATCAACTGCACAAGTCGCTAATCCTTCTACAAAGTAGAATCCTGGCGCAGATGGAGCTTCATATTGGAATACATATGTTCCATTCTCATTTGTAGCACCAGATATTTCTAGATCGTCAATTAATTGATAATCGCTCTCTGTGTATATACCTGAGAAGCTAATATTACAATCAGGAGTGACATTACCATATAAGTCACTGGTCAATACCCAAACCCATTGAGTGCTTCCAGGTTCTAAGTCTTCTTCATTTCTTGAAATTGCAACGTGGAATCTTTCAACTTGAACAAATAAATCTTGTTGAGTAATCCCGCCTGATCCATCAATATATTCAAATATTAATTCGTAAGAATCTCCGGGTGTCAGGTTAAGTATTGTTGGATGCAAGTTGAAACTTGCCAAACCAGGTTCTGACATTTCTTCCTCTGGGCCCATACCCATATCTCCTTCTTCCATTGAATCATAGAAACATCCAAATTGATCAAATGAACAACCTGCATTCTCACATTGAGTTTGATTTTCCGTATAAGCACCGCATATGTTGTCTAGATTCCAACATGATTCAACTGGTGATTGTTGATCCCATGGATCAGTTGTCCAAGTACACGAACTCTCATTACCACAATCATTACTATTTCCGAAAATTGAACATTCTACATAATCCATTCCTCCTCCGAGCATTGAATCTGAGAAAGTATCTGTAATGGCTGAAATACCTAAGTATGAAACATTTCTCGTATTAAAAGTCTGCAAGTCCTTTATTGCTGATAAGTACACAGTTTCGTTTCCTAAAGGTCCAAACCAAGTCCAATCACAATTAGGACACCATGGATCTTCTCCTTCACCAAATAAGTCAACTTGTACTGTGAAGTTTACACCAGGCACAACACTGTTTCCGCCTGACATCCACGCGTTCATTTCTGTACCGCTTCCAATTACAAAGTCAGTGAACATATATTCTGGGTATCCACTAGCACCAATTGCTTCAATATCCATTGAATACCATCCTGGGAAAGAAGGAGTTGTGAAGTTTAATTCAAAAGTTCCACTCACATTTAGTAATGCTTCACCATAGTATTGGCTCATAGGACCCCAAATATTTTGCAGAGTTGCACTTGACACACCAGTTACTTCTAAAGTGTATGTTTGATCTGCAAAGAAGAACTCAGGTGTTTCCCCTGTTCCATCAACGATTGTTGCTCCAGGTCTTGATCCGGTTCTTAGTTGGAACCATCCCCAACCTTCGGAACCTTGTGAAGTATCTAAATCCATTGCGAGTTTAACTTCAAATTCTGACATTTGTGTTAGATTAAGTGCAGTCTGGTTAGGTAATAATTCGATTACTGCGTTTCCTTCGATAACATTCGATACAGCATTATCTATACCAAATGAAGTTAATGGAACTAACTCTGATTCCCATGATCCTGGGTTGTGTTTTCTGATTTCAGAAATTGTTACTGTTCCGTTTTCAGTTATTACACTCCAATCATCAAGGTTCTTAGCCCATACATTCATAGTAATTGTATCTGTTATTCCATAATCCCAGCCATCTGTCCAAGCATCAACCATATAAGTTCTAACTTGGAAATCAAACCAAGCTACTCTTCCAGCAATATTTAATCTGCCGGAGTATCCGCCTGTTTCTAAGGTTGTCTGTGATAGGTCGATGTAGAAGGTTATACTTCCAGATGCATCAGTTAAGTTATCGCCTGTTGAAAATGAGTATGCTCCTGAGACATTATCCATAAAGCTGGTTGGTGTTTCATTCCAATTATCAGTCCATTGCTCAAATCCAACTAGAGAAACTGGTAAACCTGCTCCTGGAGAACCTCCATTCCAAACTTCAAGTGTGATTTCAACTGTATCTGACATTGAATAATCCCACTGGTTTTGCCACCAGTATACATCTATATTATCATTTCCTCTTAAGTAGAAATCAATTGGGACAATCATATTCGCATCAGCAACTGAAACATTCATTTCTCCGTGGAAATTTCCACTAGTCCAACTAGAAGAGGTATTAAAATTACCTGCGTCTCCGACTAAGCCAACTTCAGGTACTGGGTTTATTGGAGTTCCAAACTGATCGTTCAAGTATACAAATTCAATATTGTCTGCATCTACTTTATTCCAGAAATCAGAAACATTGTATACATCTACGTATAAGTCAACTCTTTCTCCTGCACCATATTCCCATCTATCATTCCAAACCCATATATCATAATTACTCTTGAATATATGTATAAAGAAGAACTCTTTTGGTTCATAATCAGAACCGTCATGTAATATTAACTCTACATCATGAGGTCCATCCCTCAAGCTCAAACCTGTTTGTAAGTTGAATGTGAATTCTTGTAGGTTTCCTGTTGATGCACCTAAGTTAACAGTTGTTACATTTCCATTATGGTGATTTGAGAGTCTCAAGGTCATGTTATGGCCAGAATCAGCTGTTACGTTAAAAGTAAAATTTCTGCCTTCTGATAATACATAATTATTATTTTGCCATGGCCATTCAAGACTTAATCCTGCTTGATTGATTTGTATATCTCGGCCGTTAGGGAATGCATCCCACATATTATCTCCATAAGAATATATGAAGAATCCACCATAGTTGAAAGTATATGTAACATTGGTTGATTCACCAGACGCAATGACTTGATTATAAAGAGAGTTTTGCGTGAACGGATCAATTAACCAAAAAGTTTCATCATTGGCACCATTATTAGTTATATTGAATTGTACCACAGTACCAACGCTTGCGTCCATAGGAGCAGTTATTATAACATCGAGGTCTCTGATGTCGAAGTATGCATCCCAGTAAAATGTTTCTTGTCCATCTTCAATTCTGATGTTTGCTTGATAAAATCCATTTTCTAAACTTGTTATATTGACTTCTCCACTATTGCCAGTATCAAGAACACCTGAATTTACACCTGTATATTCAAAATTTTGATAGTTCATATAGCCTTCCAAATAATATTCTGCACTTTCACTTAAACCGCTTGTAGAGAAATTTAATGTTACATTTGAACCGCTAACTATTGGTTCAACAAAAATCATCACATTATTGTCAACTCTGAAATAGAGAGAATCTTGATAACCTGGATTTTCTAGAAGTTCAAAATTTAAGAAATAATCTCCTTGTGTTAAGCCATAGGATGTTATATCGAAATTTTCTATACCATATTCTGTTGCATTAAATAATGTTCCAACTGTAGTAATATTTCCAGTCCACATGTTTTCAATGCTAGTTATATTAACAGTTGCATTTGTTACTTGCCAACCGCCAACACCATATGTGAATACAGTGTAGTTTATTGCTAAATTTGCATCATCTGCAAAATTAGGGTTATTGAATGATTCTAAATGCATCCATGGCGAAACTATTTCAAACCACAAAGTCTTTGTAGTAGTTGATCCTTGTGTAACTACTACATCTGCGAAGTATTCACCAGGGTTTAAACTTTGAGTTAAAGAAAGCACACGTGTAGCTGAATTATAGGCCGATGCTGAACATTCAACATTGTAAGTTGCACCAGACATATCTCTTACAGTACATGAAGCAGATGCACTACTCGTAATTCCTGATCCAGAAATATTAATTGCAATCGCATCATTTGATGAGAAAGTTTCTGATCCACTACCAAATGCAACATTTACATTGAAAGGGATTACTCTAAATTCTCCATCACCAAAACCAACTATTGATTCAGTTACACCAGCAACCCTAATTACAGGTGCATATTTTGTAAGTGGAGTTTGGTTATTAGTTGTATAAGTAATTGTTGCAACTCCATTACTGTTTGTTACAGCTTGTTTACTTTGATGAATAGTGCTCCAAGTATCAAATCTTAGAAGACCGGTTAAATTCACAGTTACATCTTCTCTTGGAGTATTATTCTCATCATTGGCCAATACAGTAATTCTTATATCTACAGCTTTATTGTTTCGTGTAAACTCAGTTGCATCTCCATCGATAGATATTGAAATTGCATCTTCAACTACTTCAAATCCAAATCCTTGGAAAACTTTAGCACCATTTTTTTCAGCTTGTAATTCTACAAAGTAATATCCAGGAGCAAGAGCACCATGAGTTAATGTTAAAATTGTGTTTCCCTGATTATTAGTTAATGTTGGAGAAGTACTATCTGAGAATTGAGAGGTTATTTCAAACCAATCACTTGCTCTTACAACTCTAGCAAGGGTTATATTTGTATTATTAACCAAACTACCTGATTTCTCTACAACAACCGTTGCAACCACATCAGCTGAAGGGCCATATTGACCTTCATTAGTTACAGTTATACTTCTAAAATTTAGATTTCTAATTTCAAAGAATCCATCGCCTAAACCTGTTTCACCAGCATCAGTTTCAACATCTACTCCAAAATTATAGAATCCTGATTGTAATGGCAACTCATTTTGGGCGGCAGATAATAAAGTTGAACCAACTCCATTTGTAATATCGAACTCTTCTTCATCAAAAAACTCTCTATGTATTGTAGCAGTCCCATTTTCTGGGGAAGACAACTCAACAGTTATGTTAATAGTTGCTCCTGCCGAAAATAATTCTTTTCGTTGACCATTTGAATTAAAAGTAGATACATCTACATCGAATGCAGATATTCCAAACCATCCTTCTCCTGAAAATGAACTACCATCAGTTGAGACTATTGTATAATCAATTCTATAGAAGCCATCTGGTAATGTAGGAGGTGTTATTTCATAAACAAGTCTTCCTGTTGTATCAAAACTATATGTGCTATTCTTTCTTGTCTGCATATTAGTATATTCTTGTTGTGTTTCTTCATTGACAATTCCATCAAACAATACAGAAAAACCTGTTAAGTCTGTTGCAGTGCCGGTTGTTATATCAAAAGCGACTATTTCAGCTAAGAAAGTTGAACCAGCGGTTTGTATAAACTGAAAATTGTTGTTTATATCTTTTACATCTAAATATGAGAAATAATTCTGAACTCTAAACCATCTTTCTCTATAAACAGTTGTGCTACCATCAGTTGTGATTGCTAATTCCACTAAGTAATCTCCCTGTTGTCTAGGCGCAGTAAATGTCAGTGAACCGGCTGTGTCATTTATAGTTGAACTGGTTGTCAGATTAACATTTCCATCTTCATCTATAACTTGTATAGTTGTTAATTGTAAAGTTGTATCAGGTGATTCAACTCTAACAGTAACTCCTTCACCTGGCTCAAATATATCTCTGTAATCACCATAATTATCTTTCAAATCTACAAATACATCTGTATTCATAATCTCTACATATTCAGTTCCTTTACCATCTTTGGATCCGGAATCTGCGAATACACGCATGAAGTATCCTCCATCTTCTAAACCTGGAGGAATAGTATATACTAATTCAGATGTTATTGAACTGTCAGAACTTGCCGAAGCTACTGCTGAAGCAACGTCATAGAATTGTCCGTTTTTTTCAAATTCAAAGAAATAAGTTGCACCACTATGAGCAACCAATGATCCATCAGCCAAATTCTTAACAATAACATCAAATTCAACTTGATCGCCTGATCTATATGGTTTTTTGTTTATTAATTCAACATTAACATCTAAACCTAATACTGTAAAAAATCCTAGTACTGTCTGTTCATTATTAGAAGAATCTCGCATAGTGAATTCAACTTCGTATTCTCCAGCAATAAGTTGTATAGGATTTCCGTTTTGAGTAACATTTGTGTTTCCTCTGTAAACACCGTTTGTTTCCCTAAAGGTTACAGTTTTCACTGTACCTGTTGGATTTGTTACAGTGGCAATGACAGATGCATTTGTAATACGTTGACCATTTGAAAATCCTTCTACTTCAAAGTAGGCCATCCCATTTGGCATGAATATATCTTGGTAGTCTCCTGCAGAATTAGTTATTTTGAAATCCAAACTAAACTTTTGTACAGAAACTGTAAAACTCTTTTTGTTATCAACTTTTATCTTGTAAAGACCTACTCTTGTCGGCAGTGAAACTGTTTCTTCTATTCCACTAACACCTGCGCCACTACTATAAGCAGTTCCGTTTTGATAATAAACAGTGTATGAATAACTATCATTTGTGAGGACTGCTCCAAGGTATTTTTTTATTGTAAAATCAAGCGAAGGATCTCTGTAAGGAACAACAAGGGATGAGGCAAGTACTTTGTATGAGGGTTTTGCGGTTGGGGCGAATACGGTAAAGGTAAGTATTTGTTGAGAATTAGAAGTTGTAACGTTCACGGTATGATTTCCCGTTGATACGTTTGTGATATAATGCTCGTAATACCCATCTGCATCTGTGAAGTTGCTTTCTTCAAGCACTCCATCCAGATTGATGGTATAAGCAGCATTATTCGATCCATCAAGATTGTCTTCAAGAACATAACCAAAGACCTTGGCGGATGCACCAGCGCTGTATTCTGCACTGTTTAGGTTCAGAACTAGAACCTCTGCTGTTACTGCTGAACTTATTAGTCCAATAAAAAATATTGCTAGAAATACTCCTAAGTATATTTTTCCCTTCATTAAAAACACCTCTTACTGGCACCCACGCCAGTTTACTCACCCTTATAAAGAGAAAATAAAAGCCAATAGTATATATAGTTTTCGATTGGTATCCTGATGACAAACACATATTGTTACCACTCCAAATTGAAAAATTTATATACTCATTTTGTTTTCTAAACTTATGCCATATTGTTCTAAATGCGGGTTTCAAGCGGATGACGACGATAGTTTTTGCACTCGTTGTGGTGCTGAGATTAAGTTTTCAAAAGACACAAAAAACGATGTTGATTGGAAAAAGAAAGAAGAAGAATCTACATGGAAAACTTTCAAACATGGCATGAAACACACCTTCTTTGATACTGAAGAAAGGTTGTCTAAAAAAAGAAAAACTTTGAATCTCATCATAATTATTTTAATCGTTGTAATTGGAATTTCGATTCTTGCACCATATCTTGATAACATCAAATTCAACATTGGCGGAAATAATAATGGTGATTGTAAATACAGATTAGATGCAACGCAACTTTCAATTACCGATGCAGTTTTTTCTAGTTCTAACAATAGCATGAACATGCTAATTACCAATCACAAGCAAGAAGATATTGTTCTTGAAAAAGTTTCTAAAACCTATGAATTCAGATTTGATAGCAAAGGAGACACTGAAGAAGAGTTTGTTACAATGCTTGTTCCAGTCGGCAGAACATTAAAATTAACCTTTACTGTTCGCCAAGAACCACACATCATTGGTTTGGACTTTAGTGGTTGTGAAAAAGCAAAAGTTTCAGAATGGGACACAAACTAGTTTTTTTCACAACCCAATGATGACAAATTAGTTATTCTCGGAGGATTTTTTATAAAACCGAAAACTTTATATAGTAAATATACCTCACCTATCAAAAAGCGATATGTCAAAACGACAAATCACTTTTTACGCTAACAATTATTTAAACGGGATTCTTGGGGGATCTTGAAAAAAAGGAGGGTAAATCTTATGAAACTAAATAAGCAATGTCCAGAATGTGCAAGTATGAGCTTATCTCATCTAGAAGAAAAGGGAGAAGTAGTTTGCAATAATTGTGGTTTAGTAATAGAAGAAAAACTATTTGACTTTGGACAAGAATGGAGAGAAATGGACCTAGAACAAGCCGCAAAGAAACGAAGGACAGGAGCACCACTATCATACACTCACGCCGATAAAGGACTTGGAACCTCAATTGGTAACAAATCAGATATCTATCAACTAAAAAAGGCGAGCAAGGATAAATATTTCAGATTAAGGAAGTGGCAGAATAATGTCGCATCAGCAATCGAAAGAAACTTGCAAATAGCACTTTCAGAAATTCAAAGGTTAATCTCTGTTTTGCAATTAAGCAAAACAATAGAAGAAGAAGCCTCAAGGATTTATACTCTAGCTGCTCAACGAGGCATTGTAAAAGGTAGAAGCACAGAAACCATTGTTGCAGCAGTAATTTACATTGTATGTAGAAACTTCGAAGTGCCAAAGACACTGGATGATATACAGGAAACAACTGGCATAGACAAGAAAGAGATTGGAAGAAACTATAGATACGTCGTAAGAGAGATGAATCTGAGAGTTACACAATCAGATCCAGTTAACTATATCAGCAGATATGTTTCAAATCTATCTTTGAGTCAAAAAACTCATACAACCGCTATAAAGTTGCTTGAGAAAGCTCAAAGATTAGAAATAACATCTGGGAAAAACCCACTTGGTCTAGCAGCCGCAGCAATCTATGCAGCAAGTAAGCTAAACGAAGAAAAAAGAACCCAGAATGAAATTGCAAGCGCAGTTGGAGTCACAGAAGTGACACTTAGAAACAGATACAAAGACTTCGTAGAAAGCTTGAAGCTGAAAGTCGCTTCTTAATTATTTTATTTCTCATAATATTATTTGTACTAAATTAACTATTATTAAAATGAGACCTATTTCAGAAGACATAAAATATCTAAGTCAACCAAGTTCAATAGCTTGGAAGCTACTAGAACCAGTGATGGAAAGATCAGAAACAGGAATTAAACATGTTCTTTGGAGTGTAGCAGTAGGTACAACACTTGGATTCGTAGCTGGAGAAAATGAACCAATTCCAAAGCTTATTTTTGCAGGATCACAAGGAACAGCAGAATTTTTTAACCACAAAAAAAGAAATATGCTGAAGAAGAAATATAAAACTTCTATAGGAGATATGGTATGTGAAGGCGCACAAACAACCATCGAAAGTTATATCGGAATAGACGCAGGTTATAATTTGGGTATTATTCTAAGAAAAGTTGTAGACAATTATATCTAGTAAATATCACCATCTCGACCGCCCCCACCACCACCTCTAGTAACAAACCAAATAATTACTGCAAATACGAGAATCGGCAGAATATATTCTAGCCAAGATATCGGCAAAGCTTGCATAGAACCGTGGTAACAACCTTGTCCACCAGATGTCAAGAAAGTGTAAGTAACAAAACCAAAAATAACTATTACAGCCCACCCCAAGAATGTAGATGCAGAATTAATATTAAAACCAACTATTGCTGCAACCATCATAAAGCTAACTATTGCAATGCCAATCATAACAACATTTGGAAGAGCAGTATTGATTATTTCAACAACATCCCAACAAGGAGGATAAGTTTGAAGCACATGAGGTACAATAACCCCCGCAGCCAAAGCTAATGCCAACATAGTTCTGATTCTTTTTTCTTTACCAAATAAATGAACCTTAGCAAGACCAACATATAAAACTGTAAAAATTATGATGAAAGGAAGAATTACATCCACTAAACCCATCGCTTCAAGATTCCATATTGCTGTTTCTATTGACATTATTTCTTCTTCTTAGCTAAAACTCGTTTATATATGTTATGGTATTTATTCGCATACGCGCCAATTGAAAGATTGTCTAAAGCATATTTTCTAGCTTTATGAGAAAGATCAGTTCTTAATGCGTTATCGTCTTTAACTCTATTAAGAGCACCAACTATTTGATCTAAAGAATCAGGGTTAAACAACAAACCTTTGTCACCATCTGGTTGCCTAATGCTATCTTTTAAGCCAGCATCATTTGAAGCTAAAACTGGTTTACCCATAGCCATAGCTTCAATTAAAGATCTTCCCCGACCTTCATTCTTGCTAGGATAAACGACTGCGTCAGACATAGCGTATAATTTTCTCATATCTTCCTTTGACTCCACTCTATCTAGCATATATACACTATTCTGCAAGTTTTTTTGTCTTATAAATTGATTCAGTTTCTTAAGATATTCAGATCCACCTTTATCATCAAACTTTTGTCCTGCCAACACAAGTTTAGCATGAGGATCTTTTGTTGCAACATCGGCAAAAGCTCTTAATAATTCATACTGATTTTTCTGCTCATGATACCTGCCAGGAAAGAAGAAAACAAAGTCTCCTTCGCTCATTCCTAATTGTTTCTTCATGGCAACTCTTTGAGCTTGCGAAACATCCTTTGGGTTGAATTTATCTAAATTAACACCATATGCAATCTCAACACCTTTAGGATTTTTAAAAGCAGATCTGCCAACTTCACTTATGCAAGCATTATAATCAGCAATCTTAGCAACATCATCATGAATTTTTTGTCTTCTTCTAGATCCATCATTTGAACCCTCACCACCTTTTCCAAGAATTTTACCTCCATGCCAAGTATGTATAACACCAGTACCTTTTGCATTAGCTATTTGAGCAATAGTTCTGTGAGTTTTATAATATCCATTGTGAACATGTAAAATATCAGGATTAATTTCTTCAAATATCTTTAACATCTGAGGATCATATTCACGCTCCATATCAGGGTCATTGAGACGAACCATGCGCTCACCATCCTTATAATTCAAGAAAATTGGATGAATCTGAGCACCAGAAACTTTGTCAATAAAGTTCCCATTACTCTTCTGAATTTTTCCTGCAGAAACCAAACTATTAAATTCCTTTTGAGAAATTGGAAGCACTTGATGTAATTCAACATCCTGTTTTTTACCAAGAGCAGTATTCAACTCCTGCAGGTGTTCTTGCAAACCTCCAGTATTACGATTATAATCATGAGAAACCCTTAAAACCTTCATTTTTCCCTCTCCACTACCTTTCAAGAGGTCTTTCTCCAAAACATTAGTCAAATAATTAAATCGATCCTGAGTTGTTCGACCATATTTTTCCAATAATTCTGGTGGAGTATGAGCTAGTTGTTGTTGAAAGTCTGCGCTTTCACTTTCATAACGAAGTTGATTTAGAAAATCAAGTTTAGACTTGTTTGAAATGGCAGAATCTTGCTTGAGCTTATTTAACACAAGAACTAATTTATCCGATAGCAAACCTTGATAATTCTTCTCTGGCAAACTATCAAAAGAAACAGGTTTACTCGAAAAAATATCATTTAAAGAAAGATGATGTGAAATCAAGTATCTTTGATTACGAAAATGTCTTTTGAAGATATCAGAAACAAACTGCTCATCATGATCTCTTTCTCTGGCCACATCTCCTGCAACCAGATTAGCAACCATTTCATAATTCTCTTTTATTATCTTTGCAGGGCCAGTCTTTGCAGCATCCCTTGAATGTTTATATAAATCAGAACTTAATCTTAGTAACTCTTCTTTAGAAAGCGATTTTAACTTTTCTGGAGAACGATGCAAAGATGCTAGTTCTTGAAGTGTAGCCATTTTATTATTTTTCTAAATGCAGACTTATATCTTTTAATTCAGACGTGGCTTGTGCTAAGGTAACTGAACCAGATTGGTTTTCAAAAGTAATTGGTTTTCCAGCAACAAAAAATTTGATTATTTCCGCGAACTCTTTCTTTAATTCTGCTTGAGATTTCACAACTGTTTCTGGAATAACTCTTTTTGTTCCCTCATATTCAGTCAGTGTATTAGTACTCAAATTTAATTCTATATTATCAGGCTCCTGAGTTTCATAATAAACCGTGGCCCGAACACATGCATCATCAATTTTTTCTACTGAGTAACGAATTGGTCCGTCTGGCTTATATACTAGGAAAAACTTTGACATTTTATTTTACCTCCAACAAATTCTTATTGTATAATCGTTTCAAGAAAGCAATGTGTTCTGAATAAGGCCTTATTTCATGATCCATATGAAAGACTTTCATTTTCTTAGCATGTTTAATTGCTTCAGCAATTGATTTTTTATTTCTAGGATTAAAATGTAAGCCATTGATTCCCCAAACCAAATATTCCATATGACCTGAATCCCTTGATACTAATATTGGTACTCCAAGTGACAAGGCTTCTAAAGAACTTCTTCCAAGACCCTCATTTATAGAAGGTGAAATCATGAATTCTGCTTTATTCACAACAGCCAAAACTTCATCATGAGACAATTTGTTTACAAGAATAATTTCTCTTGATAATTTGTGATGCTTAATTTTTCTTTGAACTGAAACAAAATAGTCTTTGTCAAAAATGCTTCCAATGCAAAGAATCTTTATTTTCAAACCTTGAGCCTTTAGAATTTTAGCTGCTTCCACCAACATTAATTGATTCTTTTGGTCGTTATACCTTGCAGGATAAACTAAATATTCTTTCTCTTTCAGATTTATCAAGCCATCACTTAATCGGTGTTTGTTCAATAATGCATTGATTTTATTCATAGAATAATTTACTTTCTTAACAGGCTTAGCACCATAATCAACTATGACATTTTGACGATTCATAAATGAATCTTTACCATGATGACTAAGACATAGAACCTTATCGCAGATGCTTGGAAATTGATTGTGAATAAAGAATTTTGCGAATACGATATACCATCTCTGATTATGACAATTCCTATTAATTAGACCGATATGGTGAGTTGCAAACACTTTTTTCCCAGCCTCCTTTGCGTGTTTTGCAGCATGTAAGAATTGCGGTGCCAAAGTTCCATGAATGTGAACAATATCAGGAGATATATCATTAAACAAATTGTTGAATTGTCGTTTAAAAGAAGCTATATTTTTACGCATAAATAAATCGTTTACATACACATTATTTTTACGCTCATAGATTATTGGCACTATCGTACAATTAGTTTTTTTGTGATAAAAATACTTTCCCTTCTTTGTAAGTTCGTTTTTCTTAACATAATTACTCAACTGATTTTCTGGTATGAAAAACATTACATATGAATCAAAGTTTTTAGAAAGAGCTGTAACAAGATCCTGAATACCCACCTCATATCCATCGCTATCAACTAAAAATTTATGACATATCCGTAATAATTTTTTAGACATACAAAGATACTGGGACAAATAGAATATAAACTTTTTGATTCCAAAAAAAGCATTTACAAAAATAAATTTTTATTGTAAGTATATTGCTGACAATGCTTTTGTTTGACCAAAAACTCTTAAAGAACATCTTTTTATGTTCTTATACTTCATTCTTTAGGATAGAGTTTTTGATTCCAAAAAACTTTTAAATATCTTATAACAACACGGCTGCGGGGTGAAACATTGAGTTATAAAGCAGTAACGAAGAAATTATCATTAAGAACCGAAAGGAGATTACATTTTGTAAACATCACAGATCATGTTGAAGAAGTAATACGTAATTCTGACATACTAACAGGTTTTGTCGTCGTACAATCACATCATACAACTTGTAGCGTATGGGTTAACGAAGATGAAAAAAACTTAATAGGACATGAAAGCATCGAAGAACATGACTTAATGAGAATTCTTGACAGATTTGCACATCCAGAAGAAGATTATGGTCATAATGATATTAGAGATGTGAGAAATCCAAATGGGAGACGAGATACACACTTATGTTATCCTGATGACAAAGGTGTTTGTCATGAATGCATCAATGGACATGCACACGCACAAGCAATGATTCTACCACATTCCATAACCATGATAGTTCAAGATGGAGCATTAGTCAAAGGAGACTGGCAACAAATAATGATTTGCGAACTAGACCATGATAGAGATCGAGAGTTTACTGTATTGGTACAAGGAGATTCTAAAGAATAAAAACACAAATATTAAATAATTTCTAGTTTTCTTAATGCTATAAACAGTTTGGGGGGAATGGTGATGGACAAATTCAGTCAAGAAGAATTTAATAAATTTATAGACGAAAACAATGTTTATGGTTTCTTTGAAAATGCAATAACTTTGAAGTCTGGGAGAAAATCTCATTTCTACATCAACTGGAGAACGATTGTAGAAGATACATATCTTACAGACCAATTATCTGACTTTGTAATAGCATTTGCTAAATTTCAAAACATAAAAGTTGATACATTCTATGGTGTGCCTGAAGGCGCGACTAAAATAGGAATTATTTCTCAGTTCAAACAAGCAAGACAATCATCTAATTATGAAAAAGGCAGTCATGTTTTAGCTATGGGTAGAGCAAAACCTAAAGATCATGGCGCTGCAAAAGACAAGTTTTTCGTTGGCATGCCAAAAGGACGTGTTGTAGTAATAGAAGATGTTACAACAACAGGTGGCTCATTAATTACAACATTACAAGGATTAAAGGAAGCAGGAGTAAATATAGAAGCGGTGTTTAGCTTATCTAATAGAATGGAAAAAAGAGATGATAAAAAAAGTGTAAAAGAGGCTGTTAATGAATTGGGTCTAAAATTCTACAGCATGAGTTCAGCGCTTGAAATGCTTCCAATTTTTTATGCAAAAGAATCTCCAGGCGAAGAAATCGCAAAAGCCATAACTAGAGAATTTGAAGAATATGGAGTTGAAAAAATTAATTTTATTTAATAGGTGAATTGATGAGCTACGAATTTTTAGGGAAAAAAATATCGGGTCGCTTCACTATACCTTCTGGAATTATAACCACTGATATAAATATCATAAAAAAGATAATATCCGAGATTCCTGAGATAGGAGTTATTACGACAAAGAGCATTGGTCCAGAACCAAAAACGGGAAATTGCGAACCAATTATAACTCAGTACGCGCCTGGTTGTTTTATGAATGCTGTCGGACTCACAAATCCTGGTGCAAAAAAGTTTTCTGAACAATTAAAAGAATTAAAAGTTCCTTCAGACAAATTTCTACTAACATCTATTTTTGGAAGTACAGCTGCAGAATTTGTAGAAGTAGCAAAGCTTGTAGCACCATATTCTGATGGTTTGGAACTAAACCTGTCATGCCCACATGCAAAAGGTTACGGTATGGCAATTGGACAAAAACCTGAGTTAGTTAAAGAATTCTGTGCGGCAGTAAAAGAAGTTGTTGATATTCCAATCATTGCAAAGCTAACACCTAACACACCAGATATTGGATTGATTGCAAAAGCAGCGGTTGAAGGTGGAGCAGATGGCATCTGTGCTATTAATACTGTTGGTCCTGGTTTACACACAGTTGAAGGAAATCCTGTTCTAACAAATAAACTGGGCGGTATGAGTGGCAAAGGAATTCTGCCTATAGGGATAAAATGTGTGAAACAGATCAAAGATGCCATTGATATTCCAGTTATTGCTTGTGGTGGCATATCAAATATTTATGACGTTATTGCGTACAAAAATGCCGGAGCAAACATATTCGGTGTTGGTTCTGCACTAGCAGGGTTAAAATCAGAGAATTTACAATCATATTTCAAAGCACTCGGAAGCGAGTTCAAAGAGTATTCTGAGACGAATTCTGTTTTATCAAAATCAGAAGAATATCTTAAAAAAATTGATATGAGCTTCGAAAAATATACACTTCTTGAAAACCAAAAGATAGCAGATGATTTTTCCGTATTGGTGTTTGATAAAAATATAGATATCAAAGCAGGACAATTCGTTTTTGTTTGGATACCTGGATTAGGAGAAAAACCATTTTCAATATTGGATAATGAACCTTTGAAACTAGGAATACAAGGAGTAGGTTGCTTTACAAAGGCATTGATTGCATTAAAAGAAGGCTCACATGTTTACTTTCGGGGTCCATACGGGCAACCTGTTATTTTAGATAATAAGAAGCATACTTTTACAATTAGTGGAGGATGTGGATTTGCTGCAAATTATCTTATTTCAAAAGAAAATAAAAATGTTGAATGCTTTATAGGATCAAAGGATAAAGAGCATTTATTCTGCGTAAAAGAAGCACAGAAATATGGCAAAACAAATGTTTCTACTGATGATGGCAGTTACGGCTTTCACGGCTTTGTAACACAACTAATGAAGGAAAGACTTGAAGAAATTAAAAAAGAAGATGATAAAGAGATGGTTTTTTATAATTGTGGACCAAAACCAATGATTAAAGCAGCAACAAAAATCCAGCTGGAATTTACTAAACCTGAGAATATCTTTAATTCGATAGATCATATAACAAAATGCGGAGTTGGCTTGTGTGGTAGCTGCGCAACAAAGAATGGCGAAAGATCATGTATCGATGGCCCGTTTATACAAGAGAAAGAATAAAATGAAGATAGACCCACACGTTCATTTCAGAGATGAAGAACAAAGCTATAAGGAAACAATAGCTCACGGACTAAAAACTGCCAGTTCCCAAGGAGTAGATTATGTTTTTGACATGCCAAACACGTCAAAATTAATTCTTAGAAAAGAAGATGTGCTTCGAAGATTAAGATTTGTACCTGAAGATGAGAAGGAGAGATACTTTGTCTATATGGGCGCAACCGCAGATGAAGACCAGCTTAAAGAAGCTGCTTCACTAGTAAATGATATGAAAGAGGTTATTGGTCTTAAGATGTTTGCAGGTAAATCAACTGGTGATTTGGCTTTACTTAAAGAGGAAGAACAAAGAAAAGTTTATAGCGTTTTGGCAGATATTGGATATACAGGAGTTGTAGCTGTTCACTGTGAGAAAGAAGCATTTATGAACGACTCTTTTGATTCGTTAAACCCAATAAGTCATGCTTTATCCAGACCTAACATTGCAGAAGCCGAATCTGTTAAAAATCAAATTACGTTCGTAAAAGAGGAAGGTTTCAAAGGAAATCTTCACATTTGCCATGTTTCATGCAAAGAATCGCTTGCTTTGATTAAAAAAGCTCGGGACGAGATTAACATTACATGCGGCGCTACACCTCATCATTTGCTATGGGATGAAGAAAAACTTCGAGGATCGCACGGATTGTTGTACAAAATGAATCCTCCTCTTAGAAGCAAAGAAGATGTTCTTGCGCTTCGAGAAGGACTGAAGAATGGATTAATAGATTGGATTGAAACAGATCACGCACCCCATACAATCGGAGAAAAACTCTACGAAGGTTTCCCTTCAGGATTTCCATCGTTATATTTATACAAAGAATTAATTGAAAAATTACCTGATTGGGGGATTAGCGAAGAAAAAATCACAGAACTCACATTCAAAAATATTGTAAAGACTTTTAATCTGAAAATATAGGTGATAATATGGAATTAAACGAAAAAGAGAAAGTTGCAAGAAGTAAAGTTTGTTTACCGCTCGATGGACTCAATACAATTGAAGAAGTAAAGGTGAGAGTTGAAGAACTAAGTCCCGTTGTAGGATTATTCAAAATTGGAAAAGAATCATATACTAGATTCGGACCCAAAGTCATAGAACTAGTTCATAATTATGGTTCAGAAGTATTTCTTGATTTAAAGTATCATGACATACCAAATACTGTTAAAGGGGCTGCTAAGGCTGCAACAGAATTAGGAGTGTATATGTTCAATGTTCACGCATCTGGCGGCAGTTCTATGATGAAAGCAGCATTGGAAGGTGCAAAGGAAATTTGTGAAAGCACTGGTAAGAGAATGCCAAAAATAATAGCAGTTACAATGCTTACAAGTATAGATCAAGAAACCATGAATAATGAATTAAAAATTTCTGGACTTGTCGAAGACCAAGTACTAAACCTTGCAAAACTAACGCAAGAATCTGGACTTGATGGAATCGTTTGCTCTGCAGCAGATCTCCATGCAATAAAAGATAAACTGCCTGAAGAATTCATGTTTGTAACACCTGGTATCAAAGGACCAAATACAGCTGCTGGTGCAGATCAAAAAAGAGTTTTTACACCAGGACACGCAATACAAGACGGTTCGACAATACTAGTTATAGGACGAACAATTACAGGCCAGCCGACAAGCGAAGAAAGATTAAAGTCAGGTTATGAAGTAATGCAAGACATGGCTAAGATGCTATAATAGTTTTAAGTAAAATTAGAAGAATAATTATTCTGCTTTTACAGCGTTCTCATATTGAGTTAGTAAATGTTCTAGTTCAGCAATTTTTCTTTCTGCTTCTAGTAAGTCATAATCCTTCAATGCGAGCTGCGTTCTTAAGACTCCAGCCTCATCAATAGGCTGCTCAATAGGAGTCTGTTCTACAACTTCTTCTAAAGGTTGTTTTTGACTTTGAACCAAATCCATGACTCCTCTAACAATTGATGCACCTTGTCGTACAATATTAGGAGTATAATTTGTTGCGTCAACACCATGTTTTTTGAATAATTTTTTGAATCTTTTAATTAATTCGTGTTGGTATCCGGTTTCCAGATTTTGATTGGTTATAAAAAAATCATTTGAGTGACCTGAAAAGCCAAAACTATGTGTTTCTTCATGAGAGTTGACAGGCATGTATATTGATTGAACTGCCATTTGCACAAATGGACTCTCAGGATCCATGCTAAACAATTCTAGCAACTCTTGATTCAAATCTACATTCATATTAACATAATTAGTTTTTAATCCAACACATGCAGCTATCGCTCTTTTTCTAGGTTCTCCCTCAGGTGATTCAAATCTTGCAAGTTTAATGTCTATGCCGCTAAGCCTGCTTAAAGTTCTTCGAAATGCTTCTTCGACAGGAGATAGTTCATATTCTACTTGCTTTGTATCATCACCATTTTCACTAGATAACTCTTTCATATGTTTGCTACAACCCTCTATTACGCTTGTTAAATAATTTTTTACTCTGAAATTATCATCTATGACTATGTGACCTTCATCTCTTACATCTTCTGCAATTTGTGAAATATGATCAGTATAAAATATGGTTTTTCCATTTTCAATGGCTCTCTTGACATCATTAATACTAACACATTCAACGCCACCTTCTGCATTTTCCATTAAGTCCTTATAAGTTACTTTTTCATCATCAGATAATTCTCCTAATCGTTTTTCAAGATTTCTTACAGCCTTATTGAAAGGTGTTTCAATTATCTGAGCATTATAGATTGACTCTGGTAGCTCTAAACCTGATTTTGGAACTTTGCAGAATATTCCGTTTTGGTAATAATTATAAATAAAATTAGACAAGAAAACTCCTTCTTGTTCGTTTAATATTTTCTTTTCAGAAACAGACTGTGCAAGATTTAAAACTTTAGATAAAAAATTTCTTAAGAAAGCATCATAATTTTCATCTTCAACAAATCCTGTTCTTCCGATTAATGGTGTGATATTCACTGCATCAATATATCCTTTCAAATGTGATACAATACTTGAACTATCAATTTTAAATCCTTGCTGTAAAAGTCGTACATTACTGTACTCCGATTCTGCAATTCCTAAAACTCCACATCTAATTTCAGGACTTTGAATTTCTTGGATATTAGTTAATTTTGAAATATCATATGGTTTGTTTACTTTATCGAAATGAGCACTACTACTACTTCGCGTAAAAACGTCAACATCCAATAACTGGCACAAATCATCAATAGAATCTTTGACTGCGAATTCATATCATGCTTTTTCAAGACATAATACTGTACTTCCATTTATGGATCTGTGTCCTGGCAATACATCTATATCATACCTGTTAGGTCTTATTTTGTCTCCATCATATTTTCCTTTTATAACAATTGTCATGGGCTCATGTCCTTCTGTTTTTGTATCCACAACAACAGTTTCAAAGTAAGCAAGATTTGATATGAAACCTATTCCATGTTCACCTGCAAAATCAGACTCTCCACTTTTTGAAGAACTGAATATATTAAACAAATATTCTCCTAAATCACTGACAGACATCCCTTTACCATCTTCAATTACAGCATAAGAATAAAAACTTTTTTCGTCTTCCCCCTCACCTTCGTTACGTTGCATTGTTTGGACAAAAATACCTGAGTTTGGTTTTGCGTCACGCGCATTTTGAAGGTTTTCTCTATAAGAACAATTTACAGATTCAAACTGTCTTTCTGAAAGAACATCAAGTGCTCTTTGAAAATTCATTGACCAGCCATAACCATTGCTGGCCATGTCAATAGTTCCATTATCAACCTTATCTGACAACTCCCAATTACCTTCGTGAAATTCCAGTTTTCGACCCATGACTCTACCTTCTACAACTTCTGTTGCAACATCTGTTAGAGTCTTTAAATATGGAGCATATTCAGCTTTCGTTGAAACTTCCATTAAATCAGCCATTTTACATAGTATATGACAGTTATAATATATAAATGTTTCTATTATTTACTACTAATAAGTGACTAAATAAGAAAGTAAAGCATTACAGGCAACATAATACAACCCATCGCCTGCGTTCTCGTCGTTTTGACAATTGCAGGAATAAGACCAACAGCGGTTGCGATAATTAATACTAAAATTCCTAAGAAACCAGACAACAAAGTAACTAAAGCAATTATTAATAAAATAATAAAAATAACTAAAACTCTATAATTTAATTTAGTAATAAGCTTTGAAAACAACTTGGCAATCTTCAAAGCAAGGATGACTGACAAAGAACCTGCAATCAACGTAACGCATAAGAAGATAAGTATATGACTCATACTGAAGTTAACTACTAATTCTTGTACAACGATGATTGCACCATTACGAGCTTTTTCTAAGACGAGCAGAGTTACCATTGAAAGTATGAAGTTAACAGTGTTTATGCTACCAGTCAATACCATAAAACCCTTATCGCCGAGATTTCTAGTAAACTGAAGTGATAAAACAGCAGCAGTTGCAGCGCCGACACCCGGCAATACCGCTGTTAAGAAGCCAGAGAACTGCCCTGATAACAAAGCTTTCAAAGTGAGTTTCTTGGAAAGCTTTAGATCATCTTGAATTACTTGCTTTGGAATTGAAGTATTGTCATTCAAACTAATAAGTAAAGTAGATATTCCAAACAAACCAGACAAAAGTGGGAATAATGGATTGCCAAAGCCAGGGATATTTAATACTATGAAACCAAGTACACCTGAAAGCAAGAATATGAACAAAGCCCAAATTTTCTTGTTATCACGCAGAATCATAAAAGAAACTACTGCTAGCAAAATATAACCGATGTAAGCAGAGATGTAATCATAACCATACTTCACAATTGGAATAAAGATAGGAAACAAAACAATGCTGAGAATTAACGCTCCAAAACTCCCAATAACTGTCAATTTCAAAGCAGTGTAACCATGGCCCGCAAGCAAATAACGATGACCAGGAAGAACACCAAGAGCTTGATCAGAATCTGGTGCCCCAAGATAAATGCTGGGAATTGGATCAAGAAAGGAATGTGTTACACTCATCGCAATGATAAAACAAGCTAGCGAAATAAAGCCAAGGTAAATTG
>JACKQG010002739.1_pt1 | contig 22522 bp, 20 predicted proteins | sample 8237621 | NCBI WGS metagenome assembly JACKQG01 (sample SAMN15677084, study PRJNA649215) | marine metagenome | biome: marine; feature: Black Sea; material: saline water; isolation source: suspended particulate matter (SPM) from the Black Sea western gyre | collected 2013-06-09/2013-06-10 | depth... | reverse complement strand
CAGAGCACCGGTCTCCAAAACCGGCGGTTGAGGGTTCGAGTCCCTCCTGCCCTGCGAAGCCCCGACGGCACCCGCCCAGGGTCGCCGCCGGGGGAGTACGTGCCCGGAACCGCCCCTAGGCTGACTGACCGACCGACCGACCGCTCCATCCCCTGAAGGCTCCCCCATGTCCATGAACCGCGAACAGAGGCGCATGATGCAGCGCCAGGGCGAGGTCGACGCCGACGGCGAGCCGATCCGCACCCGTCGCGAGTCCCCCCAGCAGCGGACGAAGGAAGAGCGCACCGGTCCCCTCCAGTTCTTCCGAGAGTGCCGGGCAGAGTTGCGCAAGGTTGCCTGGCCGACCCGCTCCGAGACCCTCAACTACACGATCGTCGTCGTGATCACCATCACGATCGTCACGGTCCTGGTAGCCGGCCTCGACTGGCTGTTCTCCAACTCCATCCTCGAACTGTTCGACGTCTGATGAGCATCAACGAAGAAGCCGAGATATCTGTCGAGAAGGCTGCCGACCTGCTGCCCACCGGCACGATCGACCCCGTGGTGCCCGAAGCCGACCCGACCAGCGTCGAGCCCGCTCCCGAGCCGGCAGTCGAGGACACTGCCGACCTGCTGCCCACCGGCACGGTCGACCCCGTTGTGCCCGAAGCCGACCCGACCAGCGTCGAGCCCGCTCCCGAACCGACAGTCGATGCCGCCCCTGAGGTCGAGCCGTCGATTGCCAACGAGGCCCCCGTCGTCGACGAGGACGGACTCTTCGAGGAAGAGGCCGAGGCCCGGGCGCCGGTCGAGAGCCCCTACGATCGACCCGGTAGGTGGTATGTCGTCCACACCCAGTCGGGCTACGAGAAGAAGGTCCGCCAGAACCTCGACTCCCGCATCACATCGATGAACCTCGAGGACCGGATCCACGAGGTCGTGATCCCGATGGAGGACGTCGTCGAGTTCCGCAACGGCCGCAAGGTGACCGTCTCGAAGAAGATGTTCCCCGGCTACCTGCTTGTCCGATGCCACCTGGACGACACCAGCTGGGCTGCTGTGCGCGACACGCCTGGCATCGTCAACTTCGTGGGTTCCGGCGGGAAGCCGCTGCCCCTCGGTCGCCGCGAGGTCGAGAACCTCCTCCAGGCCCCGGACGAGGACAGCCCCGATTCCCCCCGCAGGACCCGTGCCCGCTTCGGATACGAACAGGGCGAGACCGTGCGGGTCAAGGAAGGCCCGTTCGCCGACTTCTCCGGCGAGATCATCGAGATCAACGAGGACCAACTCAAGGTCAAGGTCCTGGTCAACATCTTCGGCCGGGAGACCCCGGTCGAACTCGAGTTCTCCCAGGTGGCCCAACTCTAGGCGCCCCCGACAGCCACCATGGTGGGAGCATCGCGGGTTGGTAAAGACCCGGGCTCCGACCAGACTTGGCCGTTCCAACGGCCGGCGTGGTCCCACGTCGGTACCGATCCCCCAGTAGCAGAGAGTTCCGCAACATGGCGAAGACCAAGCCCGTCGCCGCAATGGTCAAGATCCAGATCCCCGCCGGTGCAGCGTCGCCCGCACCGCCCGTGGGCACCGCCCTGGGTCCCCATGGCGTGGCGATCATGGACTTCTGCAAGGAGTACAACGCCCGCACCGAGGACAAGCGCGGCCAGATCATCCCGGTCGAGATCACCATCTACGAGGACCGCTCGTTTTCGTTCATCACAAAGACCCCGCCCACCTCGTTCCTGGTACGCCAGGCAGCTGGACTCGAAATGGGTTCCCAGAACCCCGGCCGCGAGGAAGCAGGCACGATCACCTGGACCCAGGTGGCCGAGATCGCCGAGGTCAAGATGCCCGACCTCAACGCCATCGACGCCGAGGGCGCCAGGTTGCAGGTCGCCGGTACCGCCCGCAGCATGGGCATTGCCGTCGTCTGACCGGCACCACGCACGGCACCACGACAGAACCACAACCGAACACAGCGGCCATCCGGAAGGATGGTTCCGGGACAGGAGAGGACCTCGCTCCGCCGGCGGCAACCGCGACACCGAGGGAGCCAGGAGGAATGGCGACATGGCAAGGGGAAAGCGGCACACAGATGCCGTCACACAGTTCGACCGGGAGCACCAGCATTCGGCCCGGGAGGCCCTCGAGTTGGTGAAGGGGTTCCCGGCAGCCGGCTTCGACGAGAGCATCGACCTGGCGATCCGCCTTGGAGTAGACCCCCGGAAGTCCGAGGAGATGATCCGCGGCACGGTGGCCTTGCCCTCCGGTACCGGCAGGGACGTCCGCGTGGCGGTCTTCGCCCAGGGCGATGCCGCCACCGCCGCCAGGGAGGCCGGCGCCGACCACGTGGGCGCCGACGACCTCGCCGCCGAGGTCGAGGGCGGCATGCTCGACTTCGACGTGGCCATCGCCTCGCCGGACATGATGCCGACGGTCGGCAAGTTGGGTCGGGTGCTGGGCCCCCGTGGCCTGATGCCGAACCCCAAGACCGGAACCGTCACGGACGACGTGGCGAAGGCCGTCGAGGAGTTCAAGGGAGGCAAGGTCGAGTTCCGCACCGACCGCTACGGAAACGTCCACGTCCCGATCGGAAAGGTCGGCTTCGAAGTCGACGCCGTCCTCGCCAACCTGCAGGTTGTGCTCGACGAACTGGCGCGACGCAAGCCGTCGGCCTCCAAGGGCCGCTTCATCATGAAGGTCTCCGTGTCGTCCACGATGGGTCCCGGCGTCCGGATCGACCCGGCACTCGTCGGCGAGTAACACCCCGCGGGTTGGGGCGCACCGGGGCGCCGGTAGCCTGCCCGCCACAATCGAATCGTTCACCGAAGACCTCGCGGTTGTGTCCCAGCGGCACAGAACGAGCCCCATCTCCCGGCAACCTGGGAGGCGGGGCCGCCGGAGCAGGAGAGCCTCGGCATCGGTCCGGACCGTCGTGTCCGCCGCCGGTCCTCGGTGTGCGAACCCGATCCGTCTGGGCGGTATCGGACCCATCAGCAGGACCAACACTGAGGAGGTGAGCGAGCATGACAGACGTCAACGAAGCCCGGGCCGGGAAGGTCGCCGTCGTCGACGAGGTTCGTGAGCGGCTGTCGTCGACCGAGGCGGTTGTCCTGACCGAATACCGTGGCCTGGACGTGCCCGCCCTCGCCGAGTTGCGACGTGCGCTGCGCGATGCAGGCGGCGAGTACAAGATCTACAAGAACACCCTGGTGCGGTTCGCGGTCCAGGAACTGGGCCTCGACCTCGAGGACCTGCTCATCGGACCCACAGCGATGGCCTTTGTGGGTGAGCGAGAGGACGGCACGGCCGGCGACGCCGTCTCGGTTGCCAGGGCACTGCGCGAGTTCGCCAAGGACCACGAGAGCCTGCTCATCAAGGGCGGCCTGCTGGACGGCAAGCGCCTTGGGGCCGAAGAGATCGACGCCCTGGCACAGATCGCCCCGCGCGAGGTCCTGCTGGCCCAGTTGGCGGGCGCCATGGCGGCACCGATGCAGCAGTTCGCCGGCCTCCTGCAGGCGCTGCCACAGAACATGGCATATGCCCTCAAGGCGTTGATCGAGGAGCGGGGCGGCGTGGTTGCTCCAGCCGATGCTGACGCGGCCGATGCGGCGGGTGGCGACGATGACGCGGCCGACGCCGACGCGGCCGATGGCGCAGAGACCGAAGTGGCCGATGCTGACGCGGCCGCTGACGAGGTGCCGGCCGAGGTGGCCGACGCCGACAAGACCGAGGAGGCTGCCGACGAGGCGGCCGCCGAGGAGACCGACGCCGAGGCAGACGCCGAGGCCGAAGACACCGAGGAGGGCTGACTATGTCCACGAAGGAACAGATCCTGGACGCCATCGCCGAGATGAGCGTGTTGGAGTTGAGCGAACTGCTGAAGGACTTCGAAGAGAAGTTCGACGTGACTGCGGCGGCCCCGGTCGCAGCGGTTGCCGCTGCACCAGCTGGTGGCGACGAAGGCGATGCTGCCGAGGAGAAGGACGCCTTCGATGTCGTCCTGACCGAGGTGGGCGATAAGAAGATCCAGGTCATCAAGGAGGTGCGTGCGCTCACGAACCTCGGGCTCAAAGATGCCAAGGACCTGGTCGACAATGCCCCGGGGGCCGTCATGGAAGGCGCCTCGAAGGAGGACGCCGAACGGGCCAAGACTGCACTCGAGGCTGCAGGCGCAACCGTCGAACTCTCATAGCGCCGGCTGGCATTCGCCGGTCGACCAACCTGTGTGAGCGAGCCCCGGGGTCACCCCCGGGGCTCCTTCGCGTCCCCCGGCGGTCGGCATGGTTGACCTGAGCGCTCCCAGTCCCTACGATGCGCGCGAACGTCGTTCCCCGGGCGACGCGGTTCCCCCTGCTTTGGGGGTTGCCTTGGCCTGCGCGTCCGTCTAGGATTCCCCGTTGCCGTGCTCGCGCCTGCCCATCGTTTCGTTTTCGTGACGACGGACATACGCGTTTCGGCATCGCCCTCGTCCGCCCGCCCTGGCCAGGAGTCTTAGGTGTCTGTTCGCCCCCTCGTCCGGGACCGGTATTCGTTCGGCAATCTTTCGGAGGTCCTCGAGATCCCCGACCTGATCGCCATCCAGCGCAAGTCGTTCCGCTGGTTCGTCGACAACGGTCTCGCCGACATCTTCCGTGATATCAGCCCGATCACCGACTTCAGCGAGACGCTTTCGCTGGACCTCGAGTTCGATCCCGACGACGAGGACCTGCGCCCGCCGCCGAAGTTCTCGGTGGACGAGTGCAAGGAGCGGGACATGACCTACTCCGCTCCCATCTTCGTGCGGGCCAGTTTCAACAACAGGAACACCGGCGAGATCAAGGAACAGGTCGTGTTCATGGGTGACTTCCCCATGATGACCGACAAGGGCACCTTCGTGATCAACGGCACCGAGCGCGTGGTCGTCTCGCAACTGGTCCGCTCGCCAGGCGTGATCTTCCAGCCGGGAGAGCGCTTCCGCCTCCGCAACATGGCCAAGCACCAACTCGTCACCGGCACCATCCATCCGTACCGCGGTGAATGGATCGAGTTCGACGTCGAGCACAAGCCCGGCAAGGACGTCACCGCCGGCACCAGGATCGCCCGCAAGCGTCGCCTCCCGATCTTCACCCTGCTGCGTGCCCTCGGCTACGACGAGGTCAACGAGCCCGGGTTCCTCCAGAAGTTCGTCGACCACTTCGACTTCCTCGATGGCCAGTGGGAGAAAGAACGCCTTCCCGAAGGTTGGGAAGAGGAACTCGAGGCCGGCGACCGCGAGGCCCCGCAGGAGGAAGCGCTGCTGGATATCTACAAGCGCGTGCGCCCCGGCGAGCCGCCGTCCGTCGAAGCCGCACGCGCCTACCTGCGCAACGCCTTCTTCGAGTCACGCCGCTACGACCTGTCCCGGGTCGGCCGCTACAAGTTGAACCGCAAGCTCCGCCCAGAGATCGAGCGCTGTGAGAAGTTGTTCGGTCTCGAACTCGAGATGCCCGATCCCGACCAGTCCGTCCTCACCCGCTCCGAGGTGCTGGCCACCTGCACCTACCTGCTGAGCCTCGCCATGGGAGAGCCCGGCTACCGCCTCGACGACCAGGACCACTTCGCCAACCGGCGCATCCGCTCGGTAGGCGAGCTCATCCAGAACCAGGTCCGCATCGGCCTCACCCGCATGGAACGCGTCGTCCGCGAGCGCATGACCACCCAGGACGTCGAGGCGATCACGCCGATGACGCTCATCAACATCCGACCCGTGGTCGCTGCCATCAAGGAGTTCTTCGGCACCAGCCAGCTCTCGCAGTTCATGGACCAGGTCAACCCGCTCTCGGGCCTCACCCACCGACGTCGCCTCTCGGCACTCGGCCCGGGTGGCCTCTCTCGCGAGCGCGCCGGCTTCGAGGTCCGCGATGTCCACTTCTCGCACTATGGCCGCATGTGCCCCATCGAGACCCCAGAGGGTCCGAACATCGGGCTCATAGGTGCACTGGCCACCTACGGGCAGGTGAACCTGTTCGGTTTCATCGAGTCGCCCTACCGCGTAGTGACGAAGGGCAAGGTCACCGACGAGATCGTCTACCTGGCAGCCGACGAGGAAGAGGAGTACGTCGTCGCCCAGGCCAACGCGCCGCTGAACGACAACGGCACCTTCCGAAACCAGCGTGTGCTCGTGCGCCGTTCGCCGCAGGCGGCCTCGCTCCAGGACCTGCGCCTCCAGCTCGAACAGGACATCTTCTTCGGCGCCACCACCGAGATCTCCTATGTGCCACCGGACGAGGTCCAGCTCATGGACGTCTCGCCTAAGCAGATCGTCTCGGTCGCCACGGCGCTGATCCCGTTCCTCGAGCACGACGACGCCAACCGTGCCCTCATGGGCGCCAACATGCAGCGCCAGGCCGTACCGCTTGTGTGCGCCGAGGCACCGTTCATCGGCACCGGCATCGAGGTCCGGGCAGCGTTCGACGCCGCCGACATGGTGCTGGCCAGGGAGGCCGGCACGGTCCTCGACGTCGACGGCGACTCGATCACCATCGACTACCGCAAGGCCGGCAAGTACCGCCACCAACTGCTCAAGTTCGAGCGATCCAACCAGGACACCTGCATCAACCAGACGGCCCGGGTGAAGCCCGGCGACAACGTTCGTGCCGACCAACTGCTGGCAGACGGACCCTCGACCGACCATGGCGAGTTGGCGCTGGGCAAGAACCTGCTCGTGGCGTTCATGTCCTGGGAGGGTTACAACTTCGAGGACGCCATCATCATCTCGGAACGCCTGGTCAAAGACGACGTGCTCACCTCGATCCACATCCACGAGCACGAGATCGACGCACGAGACACCAAGCTGGGGCCCGAGGAGATCACCCGGGACATCCCGAACTTCTCCGACGAGATCCTCGCCGACCTCGACGACCTCGGCATCGCCCGTGTCGGCGCCGAGGTCAAGCCCGGCGATGTGCTGGTGGGCAAGGTCACCCCCAAGGGCGAAACCGAGCTCACCCCTGAAGAACGCCTCCTGCGCGCCATCTTCGGCGAAAAGGCCCGCGAGGTCCGCGACACCTCGCTCAAGGTTCCGCACGGCGAGTCCGGCAAGGTCATCGACCGGCGCCTGTTCAACCGCGACGACGGCGACGAGCTGCCCCCGGGCGTCAACCAGCTTGTACGGGTCCATGTAGCCCAGAAGCGCAAGATCAGCGTCGGCGACAAGTTGGCGGGCCGGCACGGCAACAAGGGTGTCATCTCGAAGATCCTGCCCGTCGAGGACATGCCGTTCATGGCCGACGGCACCCCGGTCGACATAATCCTCAACCCGCTCGGCGTGCCATCCCGCATGAACGTCGGCCAGGTCCTCGAGGCGCATCTGGGCTACGGCGCCCGCTGGGGCTGGGACATCGACGGCGAGTCCGTCGGCGACCAACCTGTCCGGGGCACCGAGACGAAGACCAGGCCGTCGACCCAGCCCGCCGTCCACGTGGCTACGCCGGTCTTCGACGGCGCCCACTGGGACGAGGAGGACCGCGCCGGACGCCACCCGACCATCCAGAAGGTGCTCGAGAACATCCGTCCCGAATCGGTCGAGGGCGAGCGCCTCCTGGGCAACGACGGCAAGGCCGTCCTGTTCAACGGCCGGACCGGAGAGAAGTACGACCGGCGGATCACGGTCGGTTACGTCTACATCCTGAAGTTGGCCCACCTCGTGGACGACAAGATCCACGCCCGGTCCACCGGCCCCTACTCGATGATCACCCAGCAGCCGTTGGGCGGCAAGGCCCAGTTCGGCGGCCAGCGATTCGGTGAGATGGAGGTGTGGGCCCTCGAGGCATACGGGGCCGCCTACTGCCTGCAGGAACTGCTCACCATCAAGTCCGACGACATCCTCGGCCGCGTCAAGGTGTACGAGGCGATCGTCAAGGGAGACAACATCCCGGAGCCCGGCATCCCCGAGAGCTTCAAGGTCCTCATCAAAGAGATGCAGTCCCTCTGCCTGGACGTCGAGGTCCTCGACGAGGCCGGCCAAGAAGTCGAGATCCGCGAGATCAACGAGGACGTGTACCGCACCACCGAGGAACTGGGCATCGACCTGTCCCGTCCCGAGCGTGGATCCGACGAAGAGGACGAGCGCCGGAGCGCCGGCCTCCTCCGCTGACCGCAACCATCCCCCGCCAAGAGAACCAGGAACAACGCGTGCTCGACGTCAACGACTTCGACCAGATCCGAATCGGCCTTGCGACTGCCAACGGCATACGTATGTGGTCCAACGGCGAGGTCAAGAAGCCGGAAACCATCAACTACCGCACCCTCAAGCCTGAAAAGGACGGGCTCTTCTGCGAGAAGATCTTCGGTCCGACCAAGGACTGGGAGTGCTACTGCGGCAAGTACAAGCGGGTCCGGTTCAAGGGAATCATCTGCGAGCGGTGCGGCGTCGAGGTCACCCGGTCGAAGGTGCGCCGCGAGCGCATGGGCCACATCGAACTGGCAGCCCCCGCCGTCCACATCTGGTACCTGCGCGGCACCCGGTCGTGGCTGGCCTACCTGCTGATGGGCACCGAGCCCCGAGAGGAGCTCAAGGCCAAGCAACTCGAGAAGGTCATCTACTTCGCAGCCAACATGGTCGTCTCGGTCGACGAGGATCGTCGCCACGAGGACCTGGCCACGCTCGAGGCCGAACTGGACGAGGAGCGCGTCGCCATCGAAGAAGAGCGCGACGGCCGCCTGGCCACCCGCCAGGAGGCGCTAGAGGCCGAGTTGGCAGAACTCGAGGAGGAGGGCGCCAAGGAGACGGACCTCCGGGCCCGTCAGCGTGCCACCGAGAAGGACCTAGCCGAGATCCGCGAGGAATACCTTGAAGAACTCGAGATCCTGAGCCGCGCCTGGGACGAGTTCAGCAGCATCTTCTCCCGCCAGATCATCGAGGACGAGCGCCTCTGGCGGGAGATGGTCGACCGCTGGGGCGAGTACTTCGACGGCGGCATGGGTGCCGACGCCATCGCCCGGCTGATCGAGTCGATCGACTTCGACAACGAAGAGGTCAAGCTCCGCTCGATGATCGACCCGCCCGAAGGCCAGAAGCCGCTGTCCGTACAGCGCAAGCAGAAGGCGATCAAGCGGCTCAAGATCGTGGCCGGCTTCAACCGCCGCGACGAGCACGGTCGTCGCGTCAACGAGCCCCGCGCCATGATCCTCGACGCCGTGCCGGTCATCCCACCGGACCTCCGTCCGATGGTCCAACTCGACGGAGGCCGCTTCGCCACCTCAGACCTGAACGACCTGTACCGCCGCGTCATCAACCGCAACAACCGGCTGAAGCGCCTCCTCGACCTCGGTGCACCCGAGATCATCGTCAACAACGAGAAGCGGATGTTGCAGGAGGCCGTCGACGCCCTGTTCGACAACGGCCGACGCGGTCGCCCTGTGACCGGACCGGGTAACCGTCCGCTCAAGTCGCTGTCCGACATGCTCAAGGGCAAGCAGGGCCGCTTCCGCCAGAACCTGCTCGGCAAGCGGGTCGACTACTCGGGCCGTTCGGTCATCGTGGCCGGCCCGACCCTGCGGTTCCACCAGTGCGGCCTGCCCAAGATCATGGCGCTCGAGCTCTACAAGCCGTTCGTCATGAAGAAGCTGGTCGACGAGGAGCTGGCGCCCAATATCAAGTCCGCCAAGCGCATGGTCGAGCGTCGCCGACCGCAGGTCTGGGGCGTCCTGGGAGATGTCATCCAGGAGCACCCGGTGATGCTGAACCGTGCGCCCACCCTGCACCGCCTCGGCATCCAGGCATTCGAGCCGCTGCTGGTCGAGGGCAAGGCCATCCAACTCCATCCCCTGGTCTGCACCGCATTCAACGCCGACTTCGACGGCGACCAGATGGCCGTGCACCTGCCCCTGTCCGCCGAGGCCCAGGCCGAGGCGAGGGTGCTGATGCTGTCGGCCAACAACGTCCTCAGCCCGGCGCATGGACGTCCGCTGGTTGCGCCCACCCAGGACATGATCATCGGTTCCTACTACCTCACCATGTCCCGGGATGGTGCCGTCGGTGAGGGTCTCGCCTTCCGTCGCATCGACGAACTCGAACGTGCGATCGACGCCGGCACCCTGGACCTCCATGCCCGGATCGAGTTCCGAGCGTCCGACATCCCCGATCTGATCGAGACCCCCGCAAACGGTTCCGCCGCAACCTGGCACCGGACCACGGCCGGGCGGGTGTTCTTCAACGAGTCACTGCCCGATGAGTTCCCGTACATAAACGAACGTATCGACAAGAAGAAGATGGGTGAGCTGGTCGACGACCTGGCCCGGCACTACCCGAAGCGGGTCGTAGCCGAGAGCCTCGACCGCATGAAGGACCTGTGCTTCCGGTTCGCCAGCCAATCGGGCCTGACGGTCTCCATCGACGACGTCAAGACTCCAGACGAAAAGCAGTCGATCCTCGAATCACACGAACGTGACGCCGAGAAGGTCGAGAATCAGTTCCGGAAGGGCATCATCACCGACGGCGAGCGGCGCCAGAAGGAGGTCGAGATCTGGAATGCCGCAACCGCCGAGGTGACCGAGAAGATGGACGACGCCATGCGGAAAGACGCCCTCAACCCGATCGACATGATGGTCAACTCGGGAGCCCGAGGGAACAAGATGCAGATCCGCCAGATCGCCGGCATGCGCGGCCTGGTGGCCAACCCCCGCGGCGACCTGATCCCTCGTCCCATCAAGTCCAACTTCCGCGAGGGCCTGACGATGCTCGAGTACTTCATCGCCACGCCGGGAGCAAGGAAGGGCCTGGTCGACACGGCGCTGCGTACAGCGGACTCCGGCTACCTGACCCGTCGTCTGGTCGACGTCGCCCAGGAACTGATCATCAGCGAGCACAACCCGCTCGAAGCCGACGGCCCCGTCTTCGGCATCTGGCTCGAGGACGTGTACCCCGACACCGACAACAAGCGGACCTATCTAGAGACGCGCCTGTTCAGCCGGACCCTCGCCGACGACGTGACGCTGTCCGACGGCACCGTCTATCCCCGGGGCACGATCGTGGGCGAAGACGAGTTCGATCTGCTGCGCGACGACCCGGATGTCAATCGGGTGCGCGTGCTGTCGCCCCTCACTGACGACTCTCCCACCGGCGTCTCTGCAGCCTGCTACGGAATGTCGCTTGCCACGGGCGAACCGATCGAGATCGGTGAGGCCGTGGGCGTCATTGCCGCCCAGTCCATCGGCGAGCCGGGCACCCAGCTCACGATGCGGACCTTCCACACCGGTGGCGTGGCCGGCAAGGACATTGCCGGCGGCCTGCCCCGCGTCGTGGAACTGTTCGAGGCCCGCACCCCCAAGGGCAAGGCGGTGTTGGCGGAGGTTTCGGGCGTCGTCCGCATCGGCGACGACGAGGGTCGTGGCCGTGAGGTCGCCGTGGTCACCGACGACGGGGACGAGGACGTGCACCTCATCCAGTCCCAGTCCCGCCTCGAGGTCGTCGACGGCCAGGAGGTCCGGGCTGGCGATGCCATCGTCGAGGGCCCACGCGACCCGAAGGAACTGCTTGAGATCAAGGGCGTGCGTGAAACCCAGCAGTACCTGGTCGAAGAGGTCCAGAGGGTGTACCGAGAGCAGGGCGTCTCGATCCACGACAAGCACATCGAGCTGATCGTGCGCCAGATGACCCGGCGGGTCCAGATCAACGACCCCGGCGACTCGTCGTTCCTCCCCGGCGAACAGGTAGACCAGCGGTTGTTCGCCGAGACCAACCGCGAACTCGTGGCCGAGGGCCAGCGGCCGGCCGAGGGGCGACCGGTGCTGATGGGCATCACGAAGTCCTCGCTCGCCACCGAATCGTGGCTCTCTGCGGCCTCATTCCAGGAGACCACGCGGGTGCTCACCGAGGCGGCCATCGAGAGCAAGAGCGACAGGCTCATCGGCCTCAAGGAAAACATCATCATCGGCAAGTTGGTTCCGGCGGGCACGGGCCTCGAGCGATACCGTCGGGTGGCCACACACGCTCCCGACTACAAGCCGATGGACTTCTACAGTTCCGCCGACGAGGAACAGGACCTTGCCGACTGGTTGGCCGGTCAGGCCTCCCTGGGCGAAGACGAGTTCGCCGGCGCCTACGAAGCCGATGTCATCGACCTGGCCAACAGCCTCGGGACCACAGACGACGCCACCGCCTGACATGTGTCCGCCCAGACGAGGTGCGCGTGTGAGTCGGGAAGGGGCACCCGTAGACTCGGCCGCCGACCGGAAGTCCCTTTCGGCCCACATCCGTATGCCAGCCAATCCGCACTGTCCGAGGTAGTTCGTGCCCACGATCCAGCAACTGGTCCGCAAGGGCCGCCAGTCCAAGCGACGCAAGGAGGCCACGCCGGCCCTCGGGGGCGCTCCCCAGCGCCGCGGCGTGTGCACGCGGGTCTACACGACCACCCCGAAGAAGCCGAACTCGGCACTTCGCAAGGTCGCCCGTGTCCGCCTGACCACCGGTGTCGAGATCACCGCCTACATCCCTGGTGAGGGACACAACCTCCAGGAGCACTCGATCGTGCTCGTACGCGGTGGCCGGGTGAAGGACCTGCCGGGTGTCCGCTACAAGGTCATCCGGGGAACGCTCGACACATCCGGTGTCGGCCAGCGTCGCCAGGCCCGTAGCCGCTACGGCACCAAGAAGGAGGGCTGACATGCCGCGCAAGGGCCCTGTCGATCGTCGCGAACTGGTTCCCGACCCCGTCTATCGCTCGTCCGTTGTCACCCAACTGGTCAACAAGGTGCTGCGCAGCGGCAAGCGATCCACAGCCGAACGCATCGTCTACTCGGCGCTCCAGACGGTCGAGTCCAAGACCGGCAGCGAGCCGGTAGGCACCCTCAAGCGGGCTCTCGAGAACATCAAGCCGCAGCTCGAGGTCAAGAGCCGCCGCGTGGGTGGCGCCACCTATCAGGTGCCGATCGAGGTGCGTCCCCGTCGCTCCAACACCCTTGCCGTCCGCTGGATGGTGGGCAATGCACGCGACCGCCGCGAGCGCACCATGTCAGAACGGCTCGCCAACGAGATCCTCGACGCCTCAAACGGCCTGGGTGCCTCCGTCAAGCGACGCGAGGACACCCACAAGATGGCCGAGGCCAACAAGGCCTTCGCGCACTACCGCTGGTAGGTCGTCCGCTCCGGACGGCGCCGTCACCGCCAGCCCCCGACCCTTCGATCCTCCGCCCAACCCGTCCCGGCAACCGGCGTCGCCCCGTGTGACGCATTCCGGGACACGCCCGCAGACCGCCGAAAACCTCGAACGAGCATGAGCAAGCGACACCCCCTCGGACAGACACGCAACATCGGAATCATGGCCCACATCGACGCGGGCAAGACCACCACCACCGAACGGATCCTGTACTACACCGGGGTCAACTACAAGATCGGCGAGGTCCACGACGGCGCCGCCACCATGGACTGGATGGAGCAGGAGCAGGAGAGGGGTATCACCATCACCTCCGCGGCCACGAGCTGTTTCTGGCGGGACCACCGAATCAACATCATCGATACGCCTGGCCACGTCGACTTCACGGTTGAGGTCGAACGTTCCCTGCGGGTCCTCGACGGTGCGGTCGCCGTATTCGACGGCGTGGCCGGCGTCGAACCCCAGACGGAGACCGTCTGGCGACAGGCAGACCGTTACAAGGTGCCCCGCCTGTGCTTCATCAACAAGATGGACCGGACGGGTGCCGACTTCTACTTCGTGCTGGACACCATCCGCGAGCGCCTCGGCTGCAAGACAGCCGTTGTCCAACTGCCGATCGGCGCCGAGTCAGAGTTCGTCGGGGTCGTCGACCTGCTCGAGATGAACGCCCTGGTCTGGACCAGCGACGACCTGGGTGCCTCATGGGACGTCGTGGACATCCCGGCCGACATGGTCGACCAGGCCGACGAGTACCGACACGAGCTCGTGGACGTCCTGTCGGAGTTCGACGAAAACATCCTCGAGAAGTACGTCGGCGAGGAGGAAATCAGCGTCGACGACCTCCGATCGGCGCTGCGCACCGGCACCCTCACCGGCCTCTGCGTGCCGATTCTCACCGGCAGCGCCTTCAAGAACAAGGGCGTACAGCCGCTCCTCGACGCAGTGGTCGAATACCTGCCTTCTCCGCTGGACCTGCCACCGGTCGAGGGTGTGCATCCCCGTTCGGGTGACACCGTCGAGCGGGCCGCAGACGACGACGAGCCCTTCGCTGCGCTGGCCTTCAAGATCATGACCGACCCGCATGTCGGCAAGCTCATCTACTTCCGGGTCTACAGCGGATTGTTGGACAAGGGCGCTTCGGTGCTGAACACCCGGTCCGGCAACAAGGAGCGGATCGGTCGCATCCTCGAGATGCACGCCAACAACCGGGAGGACCGGGACGAGGTCCGCACCGGAGACATCGTGGCCGGCGTCGGTTTCAAGAACACGCGGACGGGCGACACGCTCTGCTCGCCGGACCATCCGGTTGTGCTCGAGCAGCTCGAGTTCCCGGAGCCGGTCATCCACGTCGCCGTCGAGCCCCGCTCGAAGGCCGACCAGGACAAGATGAGCAAGGCACTCGGTGCGCTCGCCGAGGAGGATCCGACCTTCAGCGTCCGCAGCGACGAGGAGACCGGCCAGACGATCATCGGCGGCATGGGCGAGCTGCACCTAGAGGTGCTGGTCGACCGGATGCTGCGCGAGTTCAGCGTCGACGCCAACGTGGGCCGGCCGCAGGTGGCGTATCGCGAGACCATCACCAAGACGGTTGCCAACCTTCGCTACACGCACAAGAAGCAGACAGGCGGGTCCGGCCAGTTCGCCGAGATCGTGGCGACCCTCGAACCGTACTCCGATCCGGACGAGACCTACCATTTCGAGGACAACGTCAAGGGTGGCCGCGTTCCGAAGGAGTACATCCCGGCGGTCGACCAGGGCATCCAGGCGGCGATGACCAACGGCGTGCTCGCCGGCTACAACGTGCTCGGAATCAAGGTCAGCCTCAACGACGGCAAGTCTCACGATGTGGACTCCTCGGAGATGGCGTTCAAGATCGCCGCGCAGGCCTGGTTCCGCGATGCCATCGTCAGGGCGGGGCCTGTTCTGCTCGAACCGGTGATGGCCGTCGAGGTTGTCACCCCTGAGAACTACATGGGCGACGTCGTAGGCGACCTGAACTCCCGGCGGGGACGCGTGGGACAGATGGAGGCCCGTGGCCACAACCAGGTCGTAACGGCACAGGTGCCGTTGTCGGAGATGTTCGGTTACGCTACCGATCTGCGATCGCGCACCCAGGGGCGCGCGACCTACACGATGCAGTTTGACTCGTACCAGAAGACACCGGCGTTCGTGCAGGAAGAGATCGTCAAGCGCTTCCGTGGCGAGTGACATCGACTAAGGCAAACAAACACAGAAAGCAGCCGAGGGACAGGCATGGCCAAGCAGCAGTTCGAACGAAACAAGCCCCACGTGAACGTGGGCACGATGGGCCACATCGACCACGGGAAGACCACCCTGACCGCGGCGATCACCAAGGTCCTATCCGACCTCGACCCCGACTCGACCGCCTTCACCGAGTTCGACAACATCGACAAGGCACCCGAGGAGAGGGAGCGTGGAATCACGATCAACGTGGCCCACGTCGAGTACGAGACCCCCAAACGGCACTACGCCCACGTCGACATGCCGGGCCACGCCGACTACATCAAGAACATGATCACGGGTGCCGCCCAGGTCGATGGTGCCATCCTGGTCGTTTCGGCCGCAGACGGCCCGATGCCGCAGACGCGTGAGCATGTGCTGCTCGCCCGCCAGGTCGGCGTTCCGAAGATCGTCGTAGCCCTCAACAAGTGCGACATGGTCGACGACGAGGAACTCCTCGAGCTCGTCGAACTCGAGGTGCGCGAGCTCCTCGACGAGTACGAGTTCCCTGGCGACGACACCCCGATCTGCCGGGTCTCGGCGCTCAAGGCCCTCGAAGGCGATGCCGACGCCGCAGCGGCGGTCGTCGCACTCATGGAGCAGGTCGACGACTACATCCCACAGCCTGAACGCGATGTCGACAAGCCCTTCCTGATGCCGATCGAGGACGTCTTCACGATCACCGGTCGCGGCACCGTCGTCACCGGCCGGGTCGAGCAGGGCATCGTCAACACCGGCGACAACATCGAGATCATCGGCATCAAGGACACCCAGACAACGGTCTGCACCGGTGTCGAGATGTTCCGCAAGATCCTGGATCAGGGTCAGGCCGGCGACAACATCGGCGCCCTCCTGCGCGGCATAGACAAGACCGCTGTCCAGCGCGGACAGGTGCTGGCCAAGCCGGGGTCGATCACCCCGCACACCAACTTCGAGGCCGAGGTATACGTGCTGACCAAGGCGGAGGGCGGACGCCACAAGCCGTTCTTCTCGAACTACCGGCCGCAGTTCTACTTCCGGACCACCGATGTGACGGGCTCGATCTCCCTCCCCGACGGAACCGAGATGTGCATGCCGGGTGACAACACCACCATGAACGTCGAGCTCATCGCCCCGATCGCCATGGACGAGGGCCTGCGCTTCGCCATCCGCGAGGGTGGCCGCACTGTTGGTGCCGGCGCCGTCACCAAGATCCTCAGCTGACTTCGATGGCGGCTGGTCAGAAGATCCGGATACGGCTCAAGGCCTACGACCACGAGGTCATCGACCAGTCGACCAAGAAGATCGTCGAGACGGTTCTTCGGACCCAGGCGGAAATCCGCGGTCCGGTGCCGTTGCCTACCGAGAAGCATCGGTACACGGTGGTGCGTTCGCCGTTCAAGGACAAGGATTCCCGGGAGCACTTCGAGATGCGCATCCACAAGCGCCTGCTCGACATCATCGAGCCCTCGCCCAAGACGGTTGATGCGCTCCAGCGCCTCGACCTGCCGGCCGGGGTCGACATCGAGATCAAGATCCAACAGGACTGACTCTCCCGGATCACCGGAACGAAAAGGAACAAGCGCCCTCCCCGGAGGGCGCTTGTTCGGTTCTGTCCAGCCGCCGAAGCGGCGCTCGGGTCTCGACCGGGCAGTGTCGGGTGCCTGAGGAAGCGAGCGTTGGGTTTGCGAGCGAGCAGGCGCCCGGCGATGCCCGCCCCAGGTACGGGATGCGAACCACGACCCCAAGAAACAACTAACCCTTGAACTTGCGCCGTTCGCGGCTGGCCTCGAGCAGGTCCTCAGCTACTTCGTGCCGCTCGGCCGCTGCCGAGATGATTGCCTGGAGCGTGGCGGCAGCGGGCAGGGCCAGCATCGCCCCGACCACGCCCAACAGCGCTGCGCCGGCGATGACCGAGCCGAACGCGACTGCGGCGTGGATGGCCATCGTCTGCGAGGTGATGCGGGGGGCGAGGAGGTAGTTCTCGACCTGTTGGTAGACGGCGATCACGATCAGAACCCACAGGCCGGACATCGGGTCGTCGATGAGGCCGATCAGGACCGGGAGGGCACCGGCGAGGTATGTGCCGACGACGGGTACCACCTGGGAGATCACGCCCACCCAGATGGCGAGGGCGAAGCCCGACGGGAGGTCGATGATCTCGAAGGCCGCCCAGTGGACGACGGCGGCGATGACAGCGAGGATGCCCCGGGACACGATGTAGCCACCGGTCTTTGCGATGGCAAGGTCCCAGACCTCGAGGACGTACCTCTGGCGTTGTTCGGGGAGCAGCGAGCAGACGGTCCGTCGCAACTTGGGGCCTTCGGCCACCAGGTAGAAGGCGAACAGTCCGATGGTGAACACCTGGAACAGCACGTTCGCGACGGTGGTGCCGAACTTGGCGAGGTCGTCTGCGAACCCGCTGAGCCGTTCGGCGAGGGCGCCGGAGTCCCAACTGTCACGGACATCGGCGGTGGCGTTGTGGATTCCGAGGTTGTCCTCGAGGAACTCGTCGATTGACTCGAGGTAGCCGGGGAGGTTGTCGCTCAACTCGGTGACCTGTTCGGAGAGCATCGAGCCCATGGCGAATCCGAAGCCGCCGAGGCCGGCGAGGAGGGCGATGAACACGAGGGCGGTTCCCAGTCCCCTGCGTATGTTCCAGCGTTCGAGGGCGTTGACGGCAGGTTCCATGGCGAACGACAGGAACAGCGCCATCAGCAGGATGATGAACAGGGAACGCAGCGACTCGAGGATGCCCTGGAGGTACCAGAGGGCCGCCAGCCCACCGAGGAACAGCAGGATCGAGCGCACCAGCCATGGGGGCGGGTACTTCGGGGAGTCGGGTGTCGGATCGAGTTCGGACACGGACCCAGACGGTAGTTGCGGACCGGGGCGTGACCGCGGATTCGCGGCGTTGTCGGGGGCCGCGAACACCCCTAGCCTTGGGCCCTGCACCTCTGGAGGGTTCCGGTGGTGCGAAAAGCGATGTTCGTGAAGGCCCGCCCGAATCCCCGGGGAGACCGGCGGGAACCGCCCGACACAACCGAATCAGCGCTCCGCCGGGCCTTCCCGTGCGGAGCGTTCGCGTGAATCGACCCGAACGGGTCAATCGCCGGGGGGAGTACCCCGGGCGTATGAGCAGGAGCCACCATGGCCAACAAGGCACTCGTCGGCGAGAAGGTCGGCATGACACAGGTCTGGGACAGCGACAACGTCGTCGTCCCGGTCACCGTGTTGCGCGTCCGGCCCAATCGCGTCGTCCAGGTCAAGACTGCCGAACGCGATGGCTACAGCGCACTCCAGGTGACCTTCGGCCAACGCGAAGAGCACAAGCTCACCCGCCCTGAGGCCGGTCACTTCGGGGCGGCCGGCGTACAGCCCGGCGTCCGCCTGCTCGAGTTGCGGCTCGACGATGTGAGCGGGTACGAGGTGGGCCAGGAACTCACGGTCGAAACGCTCGCCGAGGTGGCACACGTAGACGTCACCTCGGTCAGCAAGGGCAGGGGCTTTGCGGGCGTCATGAAGCGCCACAACTTCAAGGGCCAGCGGGCCAGCCACGGTGCCCACAAGGTCCATCGCAAGCCGGGAGCCGTCGGCCAGTGCGCTACCCCGTCCCGGGTGTTCAAGGGCAAGAAGATGCCCGGCCGCATGGGCAACCAGAAGACCACCACCCAGAACCTGGTCGTGGTCGAGGCCGACGCCGAACGCGACCTGCTGCTCGTCCGAGGCTCGGTGCCCGGCCCCACTGGAGCCACCGTCCTCATCCGCAATGCCGTGAAGCGGAGTCAGTGATGGCCAGCGTCAGGATCCGTACCCGTACCGGCGGCGAGGCCGGAAACGTCGAACTCGACGGAGCAACCTTCGGCATCGAGCCCAACACCGCCGTGATGCACCAGGTCGTGACCGCACAGCTGGCTGCACGCCGCAGCGGCACCCAGAGCACCAAGACCCGGGCCGAGGTCCGGGGAGGTGGCGCAAAGCCCTGGGCCCAGAAGGGCACCGGGCGCTCCCGCCAGGGCTCGATCCGTTCACCCCAGTGGCGTGGTGGTGGCGTGGCGCTGGGTCCCAAGCCCCGCAGCTACGCCCAGAAGACCCCCAAGAAGATGATCCAACTGGCGTTGCGGTCGGCGCTGTCCGACCGGGCAAACGAGGGACAGGTCGTCGTGGTCGATGCCTGGGGCTTCGAGGCACCCCGCACCAGGGACGCCGTTGCCGTCCTGTCCGCACTCGGTGTCGAAGGCCGGATCCTGGTGGTAGCCGGTCGCGACGACGTGAATACCTGGAAGAGTTTTGCCAACCTGCCCGGGGTCCACGTGGTCTCGCCTGGCGAGCTCAACGCCTACGACGTGCTGGTGAGCGACACCGTGGTCTTCTCCCGGGAAACGCTGCCCGCATGTTCACCCGCAGCAGTCGATGCCGAGCCCGCGGCCGCCACTGATGCCACTGATGCCGCTGATGCCACCGAGCCCGCTGCGTCGCCGACCGGCGACGAGGAGGAATAGGCATCGTGAAGGATGCACGCGACGTCATCGTCCGACCGATTGTGTCGGAGAAGTCGTACGACCTCATGGAGGCCAACGTCTACACCTTCGAGGTGGCGAGGTCCGCCTCCAAGCCCGAGATCCGTGACGCCGTCGAGTCCATCTTCGATGTCAGCGTCGTACGGGTGAACACGCTCAACCGGAAAGGCAAGCGAAGCCGCAATCGACGCACAGGCACCTGGGGCAAGCGACCCGACATCAAGCGGGCCTACGTCACCCTCGCCGAGGGCGACTCCATTGAACTGTTCGAGGCCAGGTAGCCATGCCACAGCGCAAGCGCAAGCCGACCAGCCCGGGCCGCCGGTTCCAGACCGTCTCGGACTTCTCAGCCATAACCAGGTCGACCCCCGAAAAGTCGCTGGTGGAGAAGCAGACATCGACCGGTGGTCGCAACAACTACGGCCGCAAGACCGCCCGTCACCGTGGTGGCGGCCACAAGCAGCGGTACCGGGTAATCGACTTCCGACGCAACAAGGACGGCGTACCGGCCAAGGTCGCTGCCGTCGAATACGACCCCAACCGCAGTTGCCGCATCCTGCTGCTCCACTACCACGATGGCGAGAAGCGCTACATCCTCGCGCCGAAGGGCGTAGAGGTCGGCGAAACGCTGCAGTCGGGCCAGGGTTCGGAGATCCGACCCGGCAATGCCCTGCCGCTGCGGTTCATCCCCGTCGGTACGGTCCTCCACAACATCGAACTCCAGCCGGGTGGCGGTGGGAAGTTGGCCCGCAGCGCCGGCTCGAGCGTCCAGCTCGTGGCCAAGGAGGGCGACTTCGCCACCCTGCGACTTCCCAGCACCGAGATGCGACGGGTGCGCATCGACTGTCGGGCGACCATCGGGGAGGTCGGCAACCAGGAGCACGAGCTCATCAAGATCGGCAAGGCCGGTCGCAACCGCTGGAAGGGCGTACGCCCCCAGTCCCGCGGCGTGGCCATGAACCCGGTCGACCACCCTTTGGGTGGCGGCGAGGGCAAGTCCTCGGGTGGCCGTCATCCTGTGTCGCCATGGGGCAAGCCCGAGGGTCGTACCCGTTCACGCAAGAAGCAGTCCGACAAGATGATCGTGCGTCGCCGCCGTCGACGCGGATCGCGGAGGTAGGCAGCAGTGCCACGGAGTCTCAAGAAGGGGCCGTTCGTCGACGATCATCTCCTCAAGAAGGTCGATGCCCTCAACGAGTCCGGCGAGAAGAAGGTCATCAAGACCTGGTCCCGTCGGTCCACGATCATTCCCGACATGGTCGGCCACACCCTGGCCGTCCACGACGGTCGCAAGCACGTTCCCGTGTACGTCACCGAGGCGATGGTCGGCCACAAGTTGGGCGAGTTCGCCCCGACGCGGACGTTCCGGTCACACACCGGCCAGGAGCGGGGGGTGAGTCGCTAATGGCTGCCGTCGCCCTCAAGACCAACGAGGGGCGCCCGGGCACCCGGGCCGTAGCCCGCCATGTGCGTGTCTCGGCCTCGAAGGCCCGCGAGGTCCTGAACCTCGTCCGTGGCGAGTCGTACGGTCGGGCCAGCGAGATCGTCGCCTTCTCGGAGCGCAGCGTTGCCAAGGTCGTCGGCAAGTGCCTCGATTCGGCTGTCGCCAACGCCGAGCACAACGACCAGGTCCCTGCCGAAGAACTCTTCGTGTCGGCCTGCTATGCCGACGAGGGGCCGACACTGAAGCGTTGGCGCCCGCGTGCCCGTGGTCGCGCTACTCCCATTCACAAGCGCACCTGCCACATCACGGTTGTGGTGAGCCGGTATACGGACGAGGAGCTCGAGCGGATGGCCGCTCAGGACGCCCTGCGGGAGCGCGCAGGCGCCAGTGCCCGTGCCGCTGTCTCGCGTCGTGAGCGCGTGGAGAAGAGCCGCGCTGCCGAGGCTGCCCGCGAGGCCGAGCACGAACACGAGCACGCAGACGAGGTGGAAGACGCCGTCGAAGACGCTGTCGATGTCGAAGAGACCAACGACGCCGCCGCCGTCGAGGTCGAAGAGGTCGAAGACGCCGACGAAGACGCTGCCAAGGGGGAAGACGCTGCCAAGGGGGAAGACGCCGTGGCAGAGGCTGTCAAGGTCGATGAGACCGGCGATGAGACCGGCGATGAGACCGGCGATGAGACCGGCGATGAGACCGGCGATGAGACCGGCGATGAGACCGGCGATGAGACCGGCGATGAGACCGGCGACGGCGCCGACAGCGCCGAGGAGCGTGCCTGATGGGCCAGAAGGTCAACCCTTACGGCTTCCGCCTGGGGATCACCACCGACTGGAAGTCCAGGTGGTTCGCCACCCGGCAGGAATACGCCGACAACATCATCGAGGACTGGAAGATCCGCGACTACCTGCGTACCGAACTCCCCCATGCGGCGATCAGCCGGGTTGAGGTCGAACGCACCCGCGATCGCCTGCGGGTCGATGTGCACACCGCACGTCCGGGCATCGTGATCGGACGCAAGGGCACCGAGGCCGACCGCCTGCGTGCCGGCCTTGGCAAGATCAGCGGCAACAACCGGGTACAGCTCAACATCCAGGAGATCAAGGAGCCGGAACTCGACGCCGCCCTGATCGCCCAGGGAGTCGCAGACCAGCTGTCCGGCCGGGTCGCCTTTCGGCGGGCAATGAAGCGTGCCGTCCAGAACGCCCAGAAGGCTGGAGCCCTCGGCATCCGTGTCCAGTGCTCGGGTC
>JACKQG010002737.1_pt1 | contig 22530 bp, 20 predicted proteins | sample 8237621 | NCBI WGS metagenome assembly JACKQG01 (sample SAMN15677084, study PRJNA649215) | marine metagenome | biome: marine; feature: Black Sea; material: saline water; isolation source: suspended particulate matter (SPM) from the Black Sea western gyre | collected 2013-06-09/2013-06-10 | depth... | reverse complement strand
TATAGCTTCATTAAAGCAATCCAATGCCTCATTATGTTGCCCAAGTTTATCAAGAACTACACCTTTATTACACCATGCTGTGCAATACAAAGGATTAATCTTTATAGCTTCATTAAAATAATCTACTGCTTCACTAAATTTTTTTAGCTTATAAAGAGAAATTCCTTTACTTATTAAAAATTGTATATTTTTTTCATCAAACATAATAAAATTTTTATTTCTTATTTGGGTATTTCCTGATAATTTATTCCCCAAAACAAAAATTGGCAAAGATGGAAATAATAAAAAAATAGTAGTCTTAAAAAGTATTAAAAGCTTATTTTTATTATTTATAATACCCCTCCTTATGAATTAAAAATATTTAAACTTTTTATTTTAAAAAATTTTATATAAATTACTTAAATAAAAAAACCGACTATTTTAGTCGGTTACTCCATTAGCTCCACTTTCATTAAGCGCCCATATTTAAAAAAGTTTCACCGCTCTAAATTTTCTTATCAATTATATATTATAGATTTATAATAGAATTATAGTAGTTTTTTTATAAATGTCAAATTATTTAAATTATTTATCTCTACAGTATTTAAAGTTTTATATAAGCTTATAAAATTATGATATATGAAATCATGAGTACAATATTTATATTATCTAACTTTAAAGATAGGTAAATATAGGGAGGGAAAAAAATAAAAAATAGTAATACTAGTACTTTATTTAATATAAGTATTAAGTAAAGTATTGTGGTGGGCCTATCTGGACTCGAACCAGAGACCTCATCCTTATCAGGGATGCGCTCTAACCTGCTGAGCTATAGGCCCAATTTAACAGTGGACAAAATACCAATTTAAAATATTTTTGTCAAAATGATTTAAAATGTGGCGTCTATACAAGATTTAATATGCTTTACAATCTTTAGTAACCTATTTTCTTATTTTGCATCCGACTTCTTAATTCTGCCTGCTTGCTATGACTTTAATTCTATTCAGACTCTGAACTTTCTACTGGTATAGCTCCCTTTCTGAATCTTAGCTCTATCCCACCACTGATTCTTAATACAACATTTGCTATCCATGTAGCCAGTGCTCCAAAAGCAGCAACAAATACAGACGCAATTAATCCGCCAATAATAATACCAATAATGATTAGCACTCCAGATCTACCACCAGCATTAATATAATCATTAATATTAAACCCAAAGTTCTGTGCCAGATCTGCTATCCCAAAGGCCCATCCAATTAGAAATATAATCCCAAAAATTATCGCATACAATATAAAGAATATTAAATAAGCAATGAGTATGTACTTAAACATTGATAACTCACTGACACTTCTAAGTACTTTTCTTTCAACCTTCATAGATTTCTCCCTTGATTTATTATTAATAATACCAATACTAAAACATTTATAATGACCATTTTCCAGAGATAACTTTATGGTTACACTGTATTCATTACTTAATATTTAATCTATTATTAATCGCTGCCAGTACAATTAATATTTTATATATTTATCTGTTAATTTTGATATTCCAGGAATTCTATAGGTTTTTCCCTGAAAGGCTTGAACAATTGCAATAATCTTAAAAGCTAAACTTGCAACAAGTGCTAACCAGCCTAATACCATAAATAATATTCCTATAAAAGGAATCCAACTTAAAAATCCAAAAAATACTATAAGAATAATTACATCACAAATACCAATAATTAACGCCTGTAATGCATTCCATTTTACAGCTCTATTTTCCTTTTCTATCAGATAAAATACCAAGCCGCCTATCCAGCTAAAAATATAAGCCAGCAATATTGCAACTTTTGCATCCATTCCTGTAGAACTTTTTTTATTAAGATCTGGATCAACAACAGATTTATTTACTTCTACCATTAAGCTCCCCTCCTCTCTTTTAAAAAATTATTAACATTATATTAAATATTTTAAAAATTTAATATAACAATTTCAATATTTTCCCAATATTTAATTAACATATAATACCAGATACAGTTAACAATTCAAGAGAAGTCTATCTTTCAGAAGCAACAATTCCAAAAGATGCAACTTTTGCACCTTCTTTAATATTCATAACCTTAACACCCTGCGTGGATCTCCCAATTCTCGAAATAGACTTAGCGGGAATTCTAATCAGTATCCCATTAGTAGCAATTATCATTACATCATGCTCATCTTTTAATATACCTGCTCCTGCAATTTTCCCTTTCTTTTCAGTAATTTTTATAGTTCTAACTCCACGCCCTCCTCTTTTCTGCTTCCTATACTCTGTTGCAGATGTTCTTTTACCATATCCATTCTCAGTTAAGACAAAAAGATCTCCATCAATTTCCTTTACTACCATCATGGTTAAAACTTCATCGTCTCCGGAAAGCTTCATTCCTTTCACACCCTGCGCAGTTCTACCCATCGGTCTGCAATCACTCTCTGCAAATCTTATAGCCTGTCCATTCCTTGATATCATAGTTATTTCATCATTACCATTTGTTTTTTCTACATTTATTAGTTCATCACCTTTTTTTAATGTTATTGCAGCTATGCCGTCTCTTCTTGAAGTGTCATAATTAACAATAGATGTTTTCTTAATCATTCCTCTTTTAGTAGCCATTATTAAGTATTCATCCTTGCTGTATTCTTTTGTAGCTATTATTGCAGCAACTCTCTCTCCAGGTTTAAATGGAAGCAAGTTTATAATCGCTTTACCCTTTGAAGTTCTGCTCCCAGCAGGAAGTTCATGAACTTTCAAGCGATAAACCTTACCAAAACTAGAGAAGAACATTATATAGTGATGAGTAGATGAAATAAATAGATGCTCAACAAAATCATCTGTTTTTACATCAAGCCCTGTAACTCCCCTTCCACCTCTTCCTTGCTTTCTGTATGTAGTTACCGGGACTCTTTTTATATAACCTGAATGTGTGATTGCTATTACATTTTCTTCTTCTGCTATTAAATCCTCAATATCAAGGTCAGCAGTACTGGTTGTTAGTTCTGTTCTTCTTTCGTCTGCATATTTTCTTTTAATTTCTTTGAGTTCATCTTTTATAATTTCATAGATTAGCATATTACTTTTTAGTAATTCTTTTAAACTTTTAATTTTTTCTATGAGTTCCTTATGCTCAAGCTTTATTTTATTCCTTTCAAGGCCTGTTAGTTTCTGCAGCCTCATATCAAGTATTGCCTGTGCCTGAACCTGAGTAAGACTAAATTTACTTATTAATCTTTTCTTAGCAGTTGGAACATCCTTTGAGGCTTTTATTGTTTTTATAACTTCATCTAAATTATCTAAAGCAATAAGTAATCCCTCTAAAATATGCGCTCTCTCTTCAGCTTTCTTTAATTCATATTTAGTTCTTTTTACAACTACACTGAATCTATGCTTCACATACTCCTTAATCAACCCGGGTAGACTTAAAGTTTTGGGAACCCCATTAATTAAAGAAAGCATTATAACTCCAAAAGTATCTTCAAGCTGAGTATGTTTATATAAAGAATTAATTACTATTTCTGGAATTACATCTCTACGAAGCTCTACTACTACCCTCATTCCGCTTCTATCCGATTCATCCCTTAAATCACTTATTCCTTCTATTTTCTTACTTCTTACAAGAACAGCTATTTTTTCTATCAATCTAGATTTATTTACCTGGTACGGAAGCTCGCTTATTATAATATGAGCTTTTCCCTTCTTAGGCTGTTCTAGATGAACCCTGCCCCTAACAACCAAACGTCCTTTCCCACTATTATATGCTTCTAAAATTCCGCTAATTCCCATTACAATTCCACCAGTAGGAAAATCTGGGCCCTTTATCTTTTTCATTAATTCTTTAACTGTTGCTTTAGGATTATCAATATAATAAATAACACCATCTATTACTTCTCCAAGATTATGAGGAGGAATATTGGTTGCCATTCCAACAGCAATGCCGGATGAACCATTAACTAAAAGATTAGGAATTTTTGAAGGAAGAATAGAAGGCTCCTCAAGAGAACTGTCAAAATTGTCTACAAACTCTACAGTATTTTTATCAATATCAAATAGAAGCTCTTCAGCTATTTGGGAAAGCCTGGCTTCTGTATACCTCATTGCAGCAGGGCTATCTCCATCCACAGAACCAAAATTACCGTGACCGTCTATAAGTAGATAGCGTTGAGAAAAATCCTGTGCCATCCTAACCATAGTATCATATACAGCTTTATCCCCATGAGGATGATATTTCCCCAATACTTCACCAACTATACGGGCACTTTTTTTAAATGGAGCATTGTGTCTCATGCCCATATCATACATAGCATATAGAATTCTTCTATGCACAGGTTTGAGCCCATCCCTAACATCAGGTAAAGCCCTTCCAATAATTACACTCATGGCATAACTGATATAAGAATCCTGCATCTCCGATTCAATTTCTACATTTTTTACTTTTCCTCTTAACTCAAATACCATCTTCCATCCTTGCTATATATCAATAAATGAAACTTCTTTTGCATTCTTTTCTATAAACTCCCGCCTTGGTTCTACTTTAGGTCCCATAAGAGTTGAAAAAATATCATCTGCAATCAGTGCATCTTCAATTTCTACTTTTAGCAGTGTTCTTGTTTCTGGATTCATTGTAGTTTCCCATAGCTGCTCAGGGTCCATTTCTCCTAATCCTTTATACTGCTGGGTAGTAAATTTCTTGCTGCCTATTTTTTCTTTTATTTTAGCCAGTTCTTGATCATTGTAAGCATAGAAAATTTCTTTTCCACTTTTTACCTGATAAAGGGGTGGCTGTGCTATATAAACATATCCTTCTTCAATTAATTTATGCATATACCTATATAGAAATGTTAAAATAAGTGTTCTTATGTGGGCGCCATCAATATCTGCATCAGTCATAATTATTACCTTATGGTATCTAGCACTTTTTATATCAAATTCTTCAGCAATCCCTGTCCCTGCTGCAGTTACTATCACCTGTATTTCCTCACTACTTAATATCTTGTCCAACCTTGCTTTTTCCACATTTAAAATTTTCCCCTTCAGAGGTAGTATAGCCTGGAATCTTCTATCCCTGGCTTGTTTTGCGCTGCCTCCCGCAGATTCTCCCTCAACTAAAAATAGCTCACAAAATTCTGGTTCTTTCATTGAACAATCTGCTAATTTACCTGGAAGGGAACTGCCTTCAAGCAGAGATTTCTTTCGAGTAATGTCTCTTGCTTTTTTTGCAGCAGCTCTTGCCCTGAAAGCTTCAAGGCATTTATTAACAATTGATTTACCAACTGAAGGATTTTCTTCTAAAAATTCAGCAAGCTTTGAATTTACAGTAGATTCAACAAAACCCTTAATTTCACTATTTCCAAGTTTAGTTTTAGTTTGACCTTCAAATTGTGGATCCTTGAGCTTAACACTCACTATCGCTGTTAGTCCTTCTCTGATATCTTCTCCAAGTAAGTTCAGGTCTTTTTCCTTTAAAATATTATTACTCCTTGCATAATCATTCACAGTTCTAGTAATAGCTCCTTTAAACCCACTTAGATGAGTACCTCCTTCAGTCGTATTTATATTGTTTGCAAATGAAAATATACTCTCACTATAGCCAAGAGTATACTGCATTGCAATTTCAACTTCATGGTCTTTATCCTTGTTTGCTATATAGATAACATTCTTATGTACAATATCTTTTTTTTCACTTAGATACTTAACAAAATCAACAATTCCTCCTCTATATTGAAATATATCTTTCTTTTCTATTTTCTCTCTCGAATCCTGTAAAGTTATTTTTAATCCTTTATTTAAAAAAGCCATCTCTCTCATCCTGGCAGCAAGTATCTCATACTTATAATCAATTTCTTCAAATATACTCCTGTCAGGATAGAAAGTTATTGCAGTACCATGCGAAGTAGTCTTTTTACCTTTAATTAATTCAGTTACAGGATCTCCCTTCCTAAATTCCTGTTTAAAAATATAACCGTCTCTTCTCACCTCAACTGTTAACTTTTCAGATAGTCCATTTACTACAGAAATTCCTACTCCATGGAGTCCTCCCGAAACCTTGTAGCCTTCACCACCAAATTTAGCACCTGCATGCAGCTTTGTTAAAACTATTTCTACTGCTGTCTTATTAAACCTTGCTATTTTTTTAACTGGAATACCTCTTCCATCATCAACTACTGTTACTGATCCGTCTCTATTTAATACTATAAGCACATTATCACAGAAACCAGCCATTGCTTCGTCAATACTATTATCAACCACCTCGTATACAAGATGATGAAGTCCTCTGGAACCAGTGGAACCTACATACATCCCTGGTCTTTTTCTAACTGCTGAGAGACCTTCAAGGACTGTTATATCTTTTGCATCATAACCAATTTTCTTTTTCAATATACTCCCTCAAATTCTTAAATTTAATTACTAAAAGCATAAATAAAGAGTAACAAGTACCCTGTAAGATATATTAAAAAAAAATACTTATTACCCTTTTTTTTATAAAGAAAAATTTCCACAACATATATAGTAAATTTTTATAATATTATACCATATTTTGGGTTAATTTTGTTTGAAATTTAATAAAAATTAAAGAAAATTTAACTAAAGACCAGGTTTAAATCTTATTTCATTTACAACTTTTTCCTTAAGGAAGAAATTGATTTTATCTATAAGCTGATCGGACATTAGACTTAATTCATTAGCCCATGTTGAACTCGATACCGATACAAACAAAATTCCTCTTCTTAGTCTTGTTGGCTTTGATTTTTTGCTAATTTCCTCACCAACAATTTCCTGCCAGTGATTAAATAAATTATATTTATTAATTTCTCTTCCAATTTTTGAATTGGAAATTAAATCTTTTATAATATTCCCGATATCTTCATAGTTTTTCATTCTTTTAAACCTTTTAACTTTTCCCTATCATATTGCCATGTGATTCTTATATTTATTCTTAATTCGTATATTCTATCCGAGTGCTTAAAATTCATTACTAATTTATTTTCTCAATCTTATTATTCTTTACACTGAACTTTTGCTCAAAATTTATATTAATATCACTTAAATAATTAATATTAGTAGTAGTAATAAAAGTCTGCAAGTTATTATTTATTGCCTTTATCAGTAATTTTTTTCTTTCCAAATCCAATTCTGATAACACATCATCTAAAAGAAACACTGGATCTGTTTTTAATTTCTCCTTTAATATGTTGAGTTCACACAGCTTCAAACTAATCGAAGCAACTCTCTGCTGACCCTGAGAGCCAAAGGACCTTATATCTTTTCCATCTATTAAAATTGCAAAATCATCTCTATGCGGACCAATTGTCGTAGTCTTAAATGATAAATCCTTTTTTAAATTTTCTTTAAGTTTGGACCCGAAACTATCAATTTCTTCCTTACTTCCAATAATATTTCCTAGATTATTACCAGTATAGTCAGAACTACCATCATCATAACTACCTCTAAAGCTTTTCCTATTCCAGCTGAAAACATAAAAAATATCTACGTTTGCTTTATCAAAAAAGAATTTCATATATTTTATAAAATCTTTCCTAATTTCCTGGATAAACTGATATCTTTTTTCAATAATTTTTGTCCCATATTTAACAATATTATCATCCCATGATTCCAGGGTTTTATTATCTGCAATCTTCATAGAACTACTAATGCTTTTAATTAAACTGTTTCTCTGATTTAAAATCTTTTGATACTGAAGCCTTATCCTGTAAAAATCACTATGTATTTTATCTAAAATACTATCTATAAAATTCCTTCTATTTGAAGGGCTTGACTTTATTATTCTAAGATCATCAGGGCTAAATATAACTGAGGGTAAAATTGATATAAACTCTGACTTTCTTTTGCGGTATGCTTTATCCACTCTAATCTTAATATTATTTTCTTTCAACTCTATTTCGATAAGATGCTCAATTTTTTTAGTACTTTCTTGGCTGACTTCAGCTCTAAGAATAGAGAAATCTTTTTTCCATTTTATAAGCTCATTATGATTATAGCTCCTATGAGATTTGCCCGTAGATAAATAATATATTGATTCTAGCAAATTAGTTTTTCCCTGCCCGTTATCACCTACAACCAGTATTACACCTTTGCTAAAATTTAAATTAAGCTTGCTATAATTTCTGAAATTAATTAATTCTAACTTTTTTAAATACACTATTAATTAAGTCAAATAAAACTAAAAAAATAAAATGATTAAATATCACAACCGAAATTATATCATAACTGTAATTACTAATTCTTTAACTACAGCCGGAACAACTGGTACAAGTACCAGAGCAACTTTTAGAAGAATCCAGACTTGATGAATTATTATTACCAGTAGAACCTGTAAAGCTAACAGGAGCAAATACTCTTGATGTATCCTCACTACCACATTTATTACATTTTATCTGAGTCTTATTATTATTTTCTATTACTACTTCAAAAATATTGTCGCAATCATTACACTTATAATCAAAAAACTTCAATCTCAACACACCTTCTTTTTAATATAACTAGGATATTATTATAATAATACTAATTATATATTCAAGTAAACTTTAATATTTTGTCATATGCCTTTCTTTCTTTTAAGATTTTTCTTTTTTAAAAAAGGCTTTAATAAATATTCTAAAAAAATTAGAATATTAAATTAAAACGATTATTACTTATAAAAATAAATATTATAATAACTTAAAAAAAGGATGGGAGTTTTAATGGCTTATAATTTTAATATTAAAAATTACATACCAGGAAAAATAATTTGCGTTGGTATGAATTATAAATCACATATTGCAGAACAGGACGGGCGCTTCCCTAATAAACCTGTTATTTTTTCCAAAGCAAGAACATGTATAATTAAAAATGGTGAAAATATTATATATCCTGCTGAAGTCAAGGAACTGGACTATGAAGTCGAGCTTGCAGTAATAATTGGTGATAAAATGAAAAATGTTTCGAAATCAGAATCTTATAGCTATATTTATGGCTACACTATTATAAATGATGTTACAGCTAGAGACATCCAAAAAAAAGAAAGTCAATGGTATCTGGCTAAAAGTTTTGATACATTTGGACCTATTGGTCCTGTAATCATTCCTAAAGAAAAAATTGCCAATCCCCAGGATTTAGATATAAGATCATATGTAAATGGCCAGCTCAGACAGAATTCTAATACTTCAGAAATGATATTTAGAGTTAAAGAATTATTATCTTACCTCTCAAAATTTATTACTCTTGAAAAAGGAGACCTAATTGCTACAGGAACACCGTCTGGGGTCGGCATTTTCTCTGGACGAAAAAAGCTCCTTAAACCAGGTGATGAGGTAATCTGTGAGATTGAAAAAATAGGCAAACTAATTAATAAGGTAAGTTGATTTTTAAAAATTATGAGTGAAGTCATCCAAATTTTTATAGGTTCTATGATGGTAGCTTTTTCAGGAGCATTAGTTCCAGGTCCTATGTTAACTCTTGTAATTAGTAGTGCTGCAGAAAAAGGATTCTGGACCTCTTTTTTTATTGTAGTAGGGCATTCTATATTAGAATTGGTCTTAATTATATGTTTCGTCCTGGGTATTTTAAATTATCTTAAAAACCCTCTGGTACTAAAAATAATTGGTATATTTGGAGGAGCATTTCTACTTTATATGGGAGCAAATATATTATATTCTGTATTTAAAAAAAAGATAAATATAAATTTTAAATCAACCACCAGCAAATATAACCTAAATAAAAAAATAGCAGGTACTTTTACATTAAAGGGTATTATAATCAGCCTTGTAAATCCTTATTGGTATATATGGTGGATAAGTATAGGTGCTGCATTCTTAATAAGAAGTGTTAAGCTCAGCACTATTGGTATTACCTCATTTTATATTGGACATATTTGTGCAGATTTTATCTGGTTTTTATTTATAGGTTTTTTAATCAGCTCAGGGCGAAAATTCTTTAATAAAAAAATATACAGCGCCATTTTAATTATCTGCAGCTTATTCTTATTTTATCTGGGAATTAGATTTATAATCGATGCTGCTATTTAAATAACTGTTAAGTATGAATACAAGTCAATAGCAACTCTTACTATTATTAATATTATTATAATAATAAAAATAATTTTTATTATCAGCGGTTTTACTCTTTTATTTAAATAAGTTCCAAGTCTTGAACCGCCAATTGCGCCAACAGCAACTATAATTGCAGTTACAATATCAAATTCTACTGAAATAACTTTACCTACCACTCCAGGAACTGAATTAAATAAAACTATCATAAGAGAAGTTCCAACCGCAATGGGAATTGGAAAATTAAAAAAATACATAAGTATGGGAACATATAGAAACCCTCCGCCAACTCCTAGAATCCCGCCTATTAATCCTGCAAGAGCTCCTAATGGAACAACTTTTAAAAATTTATATTTATCAAAAACAATTTCTTTACCAGCTATATTATCTTCTTTCCGCCTTGATAAAAATAATGCCAGTGCAGTTAGTGCTGATAGGAAATAAATTATTTTAATAGTTAAATCTGGAATATATTTTGTAAGAAAAGAACCAAGGAAGGAAAATGCCATACTTGAAATACCAAAATATACAGCATATTTTATTTTTATATTCTTCTGAAGATAATTAAATAATGTACCAAATGAGCTTGCAAAAAAAACCTGTATCATTGATATCGCTGTAGCAGCTTTAGGAGAAATATTTGTGATATAAACTAAAAGAGGAATTATAACTATTCCTCCACCAATACCTAATAGTCCAGATGCTGTTCCCCCGATAAATCCTAGCAGTAAAAAAGTTAAATATTGCATCATACCTTTTTAACTTTTTCTTTTCTATGTAATCTTCTACAAGATAGCTTAGTCTCGATATGTTCCTCGTAATCTTCTCTAAAGTATTTTATAGTACTAAGTACAGGATTTGGAGCCGTTTTACCTAACCCGCATAAAGAAGTCTCCTGAATCATTTTACCTAACTCCTCTAATTTCTCAATATCTCCCTCTTCACCTTTGCCTTGAGTTATTCTTTCCAGTATTTCTAGCATTCTTCTTGTTCCAACCCTGCAAGGTGTACATTGTCCACATGATTCTTCCTGAATAAAATCCATAAAAAATCTTGCAAGATCAACCATACATACATCTTCATCAAGAACTATCATGCCTCCTGAACCCATTATTGCCCCTGCTTCCTTTACCTTCTCGTAATCCAGGGGGGTATTAAGGTATTTTTCAGGTATACATCCTCCAGATGGTCCGCCCATCTGAACAGCTTTAAATTTTTTATCTCCCTTAATTCCTCCACCAATTTTATATACAATATCCCTTAAAGTTATTCCCATAGGTACTTCTACAAGCCCAACATTATTAACTGCTCCAGTCAGGGCAAAAATCTTGGTTCCCTTACTTGTATCTGTACCAACACTATTAAACCATTCTGCCCCATTTAAAATTATCTGAGGTATATTAGAGAATGTTTCTACATTATTTATAAGAGTAGGCTCTTTATATAAACCCTCATTTGCAGGAAATGGAGGTCTTTGTCTTGGCATTCCTCTCTCTCCTTCAATAGAACGCAGAAGTGCAGTTTCTTCACCACAGACAAAAGCACCTGCACCCTGATATATTTCAATATCAAAATCAAACCCATTTCCCAGGATATCCTTACCTATCAGACCAAATTTTTTAGCTTGATGTATTGCATTTGTCAAGGTTTTTATAGCCAACGGGTACTCTGCTCTTACATAGATATACCCTTTACTTGAACCAATAGCCAGTCCTGCAATCAATATTCCCTCCAGAACAGAATGAGGATCAGATTCTAGAAGACTCCTATCCATAAATGCTCCAGGATCACCTTCGTCGCCATTGCATATTACATATTTTAATCCACTTCTTGAAACCGCATTGTAGCAAGAGTCCCACTTTCTACCTGTAAGAAATCCTGCTCCACCCCTCCCTCTAATACCTGATTCTATGATAATTTTTATAATCTCATAGGGGTCATTCATCTCTAATGCTTTAAGAAATCCTCTATATCCATCTTCCCTTATATAATCCTTTATCTCCAATGGATTAATTTTTCCCTTATTGTGAAGGACTCTTGGTTCTTGATATCTATAAAAATATGAAAGTTTAGAGTCCTTTACTATTGGTTCTAATTCGTCAACTACTTGCCCTTTAAGAATATGATTAGCAAATATCTTTTTAACTTTATCGCCATCTAAGCTATGATATATAACAGGTTCTTTACCGCTAGCTTCAACAGTTAACATTGGTTCTATACTACAGAAACCAATACATCCAGTCGTTGAAACATCAATCTCCTTACTACTTACCTTTTTTACCTCATTGCTGACAACTTTTTTTATTTTATCAGCACCAGAAGCTATCCCGCATGTTCCCATATGTACTACAATTCTAAATTTTTTGTCTTTTAACTTCTTTATATTTTCAGCAATAATTTTCTCTTTCAATTCAATAAGACTGCTTTTTTTCAATTTACTTGTGGATTTAACTGTCATACCTAAAACCTTCCATTATTTATAAGAATAGACAATATCCATTACTTTTACAGGATCAACCTTTTGATAAACTTTATCATTTACTACAATAATAGGAGCAATACCACAGGCACCCAGGCACCTATTTGTTTGTAATGAATACATTCTGTCAGGAGTCGTCTCCCCCGGGTTGATTCTAAGCTCTTTCCCTATTCTATCAATAATTCTTTTACCACCTTTTACATAACATGCTGTCCCCAGGCAAACTCTTATATTTATCTTGCCCCTGGGAATCATTGTAAAAAAAGAATAAAAAGTAACCACACCATAAACATCTTTCTCTGGAATATTTAGTCCTAAAGCAACCCTCTTCTGTGCTTCTATTGGTAAAAACCCTATCTTTTTTTGAATTTCTTGAAGAACTGGTATTAAAGCTCCTTTTTTGCTTTTTAACTTTTTAATAATCCTATCAATTTTTTGAATTTCTTCCTTTTTCAAATCATATTTTGGCAAGTCTATTACTCTCATTTTGAAACTTTCCTTTATTATTTTCTAAGACAAAAAAGCTAATTTTAAACTTATTGAAGATATACTAGCCATTGATTATAACAAATAATAAATAATAATTGTAAATTTTTTTTATTCTCAATATATTATTATTTGCTAAAATTACAATAATTATTATATAAAGAAGTAGGAAAGGATTTTAATGAAAAATAACAATATTTTTAACCAGACAGAAATACCTAAAAAAATATTTGATGACAGATGGGTAAAATTTGCATTTGGCCCACAGGGTACTGTAAAATCTAAAAATTTAAATTTAGGAATCGTCAGTTTTGATGAAAATAAAGTATCTTTAACTCATAAACATGGTGTAGAGGAAGCATTGTTCGTACTTTCTGGTAAAGGAAAAATTAAAATTGGAAAAAACATTTTCAGTATAGAAGAAAATGACTTTGTTTATATACCTGAGGATACAAATCATTGTATAATCACAGGACCAAATAGTAAAGTTAGGATCCTATTTATATTTTCAGGTGAAATCATTATAGACAATTAAGATCTATAACCTGCAGCATGAAATAATTAATACACACATAGATGAGATTAATATAAGAAAATTATTGTAGACAATTAAAATTTAAAACCTGCAAAATTAAAAATTTATGGTAAGAAATCCATCGGATTCTTATGTAGTCCATTAACAATAACCTCATAGTGCAAGTGAGATCCGGTGCTATATCCTGTACTTCCTACAGTACCAATTACATCACCCTGTTTTACTTCATCACCAACGCTCACATACATTTTACTAAGATGGGCATAAACTGTAGTATAATCAAAACCATGATATATTATCACTTTGTTTCCAAACCCTCCGTGCCATCCAGCAAACAATACTACTCCGCTGGCTGTAGTATTAACAGGAGTACCGGTTCTGTTTGCAATATCTAAACCCTGGTGAATATTAGAACCTCTTCTTGCACCAAATAAAGAAGTTATCATTCCCCAGGTAGGCCACATGGAAGGAGTGTGCTCCATTAAATAGATATGATCCTCCATATGCTGCTTATCCTGAAAAAGTTTCTCAGATAATTCAGGAGCTTTGCTTAGAAGATCATCCAGTAGTGCATCAATATCATCAAGACCTTCTTCATAGGCAAAACCATAATAAAACATTTCGTTTGGGTCGTTTTCAATTTCCACATTTGCATTTAAATCAGTATTGTAAATTACCACTTCTTCTTCATATCCACCCTTACCTGTTATATCTCTAACCATTCTATCTAAATCTTCGACTTCTGCTAAATAACTTTCCAGGATTACGGTTTTTGCTTTAATTTCCTCTGTCTTCTCCTTAAGATTGGCAAACTCAATTTCTTTGTAATTTATTTTATATTTCATTCTTTCTATCTCAGCAATCTTATTTTCTAACTGTTGATGAGTTATAATAAGATTAAAAACAAGAAGTGTTGTTGAAGCAAGAATTATTACTAAAAAAACAAAAATAAACCTGAATAAATTAAATGATATGCTGAATTTTCTTATTTTTGACTTTTCGTCTGATAATACAAGTATTGTAAAGTGTTTATTTTTTCTATCAAAAATCATAAAAACTAAATCATTCTTTTATACTTTTATAGATATTATAATTTAAAAAAAATATAAATCAAATTTTTAAAAATTATCTACTCCATTTAGCTATTAAATATAAAACTAATTATATTATTTCAAGTTAAATATAATCTTATATTAAAAATAATAAAATCTAAAGTAATCAGCAGGAATTAATTTGGCAATTTGATTAAGCAATTAATAAACAAAGGGGATAATTGCCTTTCTGTTCTTAGGATATTCGGGAAATTTATTCATATACCATTTATGATTTGAGAGAGCTCTGGGCGCAAGATTTGCAATTGTAAAAAGTGCAAAAGCAAGTCCTGGCAGTGACCAGGTCATAACAGCCCAACCAATCCATTCTATTATTTCACCAAAATAGTTTGCGCTCGAAATATATCTAAAAAATCCCCCGTAAGGAATTCTATATCCAGAATCACCCGGTTTCCGTAATTTACGAAGAACAGAGTCTGAATGAATGTTAATAATAAAACCAACCAGAAATAGTGCAAGACCAATAATAAACCTGGGATCTTTAATCCAATCAGAAGTATACCCTGGTGAAAAATAAAAAAGATATCTTCCATTAAGATATCCATTTATAGAATTGAATAGAATCGAAAATAAAACAATCAATATTGGAAATCTTCTACTTCCGCCACGCATTATAATAGGATAAATAAACGTTCTATTAGTATAATGAATCATCCACAGAATTAGAAAAATAATTGCTACGATATTTGTCTTTTGACTTCCAGGCAGAAATAAAATAAAAAATACAATAACAGCAGGAAGCTCCATTATAATCCATGCAGTTCTTGCATTAATTGTTAACCCCCAGCCTCCGCGAATAAATCGTCCATACGGGGCTGAAATAAAAAAAAGGGAAATAAAAATAATAATTGCAGAAACAAATACAATTATCAAAAGTATATTATAAACTAATAATTCATCCATACCATAAATTCAAATCTAAAAAATCAGATATCTTTATTCATACCATAATCCAACTATCTTCATTTCACCATTTACTTTTCTAAATACAACTTTAACCTTAGTGTCTACTACTCTCTTTGTGGAATCATTGATATACTCTGCCTTATAATAAACAATAGTAAATTCATCTTCTCTGGTTACGTTTAAATATTCCTTGGAGTCAGTAACATACTCTCCCAATCCTTCTTTTATTTGGGAACCAAATTCCCCAAAGGATTCTTCAGGAATAGCTCCTTTCATCTCATCATCAAAATCTTTAGAAAATTTCCCATAATCCCCATCACTTAACCCAACTAATAAATTTTCTGCCATCGTGTCAGAATATTTCCTTACCTCATCAATATCTGCAATATCCTTTGTGCAGCCAAAGCTAATAGTGAGAATTAAAATCATGGCAGGTATTAATATTTTAATTATTTTTTCCATTAACTTAAAAGACTTCATTGCAAACCTCCAAAACCTTATATTTTTATTTTATAATAGTCATATAATTCAAATGAAAAATATCTTTAATTTAACAATTCTAGAATAAATTGGGGTTGAACTCATATAATTAGACATATTGTATACTAAAATTAGTTAGGTTAGAATAGCTAATTAGACAGAAGATAAATTTTTAGTAGAATATCTTAATTACTTTAAATTATGAATAATAATTTCACAAAAAACTCAGCTATTTTAATTAAAATATCAGCTATTATATTTATATTTTTTATACTGATTACTTCCGCCATATCATGCATGAGTCTAAAAGACTTAAATTCTTATATAACTTATACAATTAAAGAGAGACTAACAAATACAAAAGATACTAGTTTAAATGATTTCGAGAAAGGAGAAGAAATAATGCTTCCAAATCCAAAGCTTGAAAGCAAAGTATCACTAGAAGAAGCTTTAAACAATAGAAGATCTGTAAGAAATTTTTCCTCAAAAGAATTAAGCATAGAAGAGGTTTCCCAGCTTCTATGGGCAGCTCAGGGCATTACAAAAGAAAATACAGGATTTAGAACAGCCCCATCTGCAGGTGCCCTGTATCCCCTTGAATTATTTATAATTAAAAGTGATGGAGCATTTCACTATATCCCAGATGAACATAAATTAATAAAACTTACCTCTGAGGATTTAAGATCTAACCTCGCTCAGGGTGCTTCATTCCAGGATTTTATTGCTGATGCTTCTATAAATATTATTATAACTGCTATCTATGAAAGAACTACAACCAAATATGGAGATAGAGGTACAAGATATGTTCATATGGAAGCTGGACACTGCTGCCAGAATATTTTGCTACAGGCTCAGGCACTCAGTCTGGGGGCAGTTCCAATAGGTGCTTTTGATGACAGTTACATACAGAAATTATTAAATTTACCTGAGGATTATGTTCCATTATATATTGTCCCAGTAGGACATAAAGCAGAATAGCTGTTTGTCTGTGTTAAGCCCTTAAAATAACTAGCCTTGCAATAACAATCCTTTAAAATATTAATTTAATCAAGCTGTAGTGAATCTATAATACTATAATATATAGGCTGCCCTATATTATAGTAATCAGATCTTACTGTAGTAAATAATACATAAAGCCTATTATTATTTTCAAAGAATGCTGTCACTGTAGCCCATTCATTATTATCAGGGTCATTATATATATACACAAAATCACGGTATGGTATACCATGATTTGATACCAATTCCTCTCCCTCTGTATCAATCAATTCCCAGTTATTATCAACTGCTATTTCAGAATTCATTTCATCAGCAAACTCTGGTAATTGCTCTTTTGGAGGATAATCGCCAGTAGAGCTGACCATAAAAAGAAAAGCTACAGGTAAATCCTCAGATGGCGCAACCAGATTCACTTCAAGACTATCAGCATCATCTATCTCTGTATATGTCCAATTATCTGGCACTGCAAATAATACACCATATTTATCATTAGAATATGTATTTATAATCTCAAAATCATATGTACCATATAAATTATCATTTAAATATATTTCTACATTGTAGCCACCTGGCAGTAAATATCCATCTTCTCCTTCAAAACTAAAATCAGCCCACATGGGTTCATATAAATCCTCGTCCATATCAGCTACAGTTTCTACTATTAAATTACCATTGTTATCATACCATTTTGCTTTAAGACTATTTCCTAAAATAAAATAATTAATTCTAATACAAGCATATATAATTTCTGTAGGGCTAAATTGTTGCGTTTTATTTATAGGAGCAAAATCTTCACCCACCTGATTTGCAAGTGATACCTCTGAAATCTTAACCTCAGGTTTTTTAACTATAAAATTAGCAGTCTTCATTAACTCTCCATTATGATAAAAATCAACTTTATAATTTCCTGGCGGTATATTTATACCATCTCCAGACAGACTAGAAGAAGAATATGCACATCCATCAAAATAACCACTTTCACCTTCAGCATATTCTCCAGTTTTATCAAGAGTGTCTTCTCCAGTATCAGTATTTATCCAGTTAAATCGATAACTATCACCTCCCTTGACACCAAAATATTCTATGCATGCACAGATATTTTTTGCTTTAATATCAAATTCATTCTTAGCATTTACCGGTTCAAATGTATCCTGGTTTATGTCCTCACAAATAACTAAATCTCTAAAAGAAAGCTCTGGTGCACAAGAAGTTGTAAAAGGTATCAAACCAAGCATAACAACTATTGATAATGATATTACTAAAAATCTTTTTAAGTATATTCTTTTCATAATTCTTTCACCTTCTCTTTTATAAAAATTAATCTTTAATAATAAATATATATAAAAATTAATTATGTATTATATTACTTTAAATATAATAGTCAAGTTAATTATTGAATTATTTATTGAATTATTTATTGAATTAACTTTTGACTTTATCAAATTGGCAGTATCCTTAATATCTGCTCCATACTGTAGCCAGAACAGGATCGTTGTTGAAAGTAGAAAACTCATAAGTAAGGTGAAGTCCCCATTCTGAATTTAATCTCAAGTATCCACCCTCTTCAACTGCAAAATCAACAGATTTACCATTTCCATCAGGGACATATCTTGAAAAAATTACTGTATCTTCATCTGTTATGGCCTCGAAAACACAGTTTGTTTTTGAACTTAGTTCTTCCCAATTCTTACAGCTTATGGCATGCCCCTTGGCTTCATAAGATAAAGGATTTGTATTGTAGGTAATTACTCCTCCTGATTTCGGACAGAAAGTCAAATCTACAGCACATGGTTCAATTTTAGTTATTTCATAACTATTTTTATTTTCTACATCATAAATAAAAATTCCTCCATCTTTAGCTAGCGAAGAATAAAGTATATGAGTATTACCAATCCATACAGCACTTAATACCGAGATTGTTTCATCTATCTTCTTCCTGTTTAAAAGGTTATAAATTACCAATACTCCTTGTTTTTCTGCAATGCTGTTATAAATAATATATGCACGTGTACCTTTTGGTGATACTGATACTTTTTGAATGTTTCGAGTACTATCTTCTTCATCAAATGGCATTACATCAAATTTTAATAATATTTCTTCTTTATTGTTCTTGGTATTTATATAACTAACTGTAGCTTCTTCCAGTGTATCTTTGCTCTCTAATATATAAAAAATTAAAAACTCATTTTTATTTATGAATGAAATATCCCTGATTGATGCAGAATCTTCCATTTCATATATCGTAGAATAATCTGAATACTTTAGTTTAGCTCCATATTCATCCAGGTCAAACTGCCATAGCCCAATTATTCCTTTATTATCCTGGCCAGTTATTATGTATCCAATTGTATCTTCATTGACAAAACTGACATTAATTAAATCACTTTGCTTTCCTACCGGAGAGTTCAAAGCCCATGTGGGGCTGTCAGGAGACCTCCTGATACATATACTATTATCAGAATCTTTCCACACTACAATACTCCCACTTGTACTCATCCATTCAGGATACTCATCAATTACATTAGAACAGACTGACTGCAGCAATTTATCTCCACTCGATAGTTCGGTATCTTCTATTATAGTAATCTCTACTTTTTGAGATTTGGAACTTTCATCACTCTCTTCAATTTTTACCTCATCTTCACTATCTTCTTTTACAATGCTATCTTTCACCTCTCCACTATAAACCGCGTCATTTACTATTATGTAAGGATCATCCTTGGTGCCAGAACCGGAAAAATAAATGTCATATCTTATATTTAATGCAGGACGCACACCCACAGGACCCTCGCACATATCTGCAGTGCTGTAAAGTGCAGCACCTATATTACTTATCATAAAGGTTGATGCAGGAAACCCGGAGGATGGTGATCTTAACCACCAGCACCAGGTTTTGTTTTCTAACGATTTATCCAGGCAATTTGTATTATTAATACATTGCATACTAACTTCTGCCTTTCTTGAATTATCACTTTCAAATAACTCAAATACTTTGCCTTCTTCAACCTCGGCCCTATTTCCAAACCCCACTTCTGTCAGAGATAATAAGAATACCTTATCAATCACTGTTTCGCTTCCTCCTCCATCAGTAGCATTATTTTTCCCGACAACTAAAGTGGTATCAATTATTGCTCCAAGCTCGCCGTCAGTAAATGATTTTAAGAAACCATCTTTATCATCATACCCTATATTTGCAAACTCTAAAAAACCTTCGTCTGACGGTGGTCCATCTGCATCATTTGTACCTGGTTCTCCATCATCAAGGTTTTGTGCTTTCCACCAATTATTTGCACTTCCTTTACTATTAAGCCACTGCCTGATATTTGATGTCCTATATCTGCCGTTGCCATAACCACTTCTTAGATCATTAGTATTTTTGGGTTCTATAGCATCAAAACCCCTTATGTCAATAATATATGCAGACAATAGTGTTATATGATCTATTGCTGGATCAACAGAGCCTGAGTAGTGGCTGCTGCTATCAATAACCATCCATAATATTGGACTGTACTCCTCATTCTCAACCTGATAATTTCCCAAAAGTATATAATCACCCACTTTTAAAGAGCTGCCGCTAGTCATATTGACGGCTTCTTTTGTATTATCATTTGTATATTCGGTCAAGGATTCTTTGGTAACTTCTTCAACTTGCTCTTTATTACATCCTGTAAACAATAATGCTAACAATACCCCTATAACCAGTGCTGCTGTTATCCCTTTTATTATTTTATCTTTTCTTATTGAAGTCACCTTATTTTACCTTATATCACTTTTACAATAATGCCTTAATTTCAATACAATAGTTTAGCTGTAACTCTTGCTTTTAGTATTTAAAAATTTCAATAAATTCCGAAAATGAAGCCCAGTTAAGGTCAGATTGATCTATGCCATCCACGCTATAACTATATTCAGTTATAATTTCAGGTTCAGGTCCATCACCTGATGTGTGGTAATAAAAACTAAAATAATCACATTCCAAACCTTCCTGAGTTTTTAAGTTAAGACAATAATTATGAGTTAGAAAACCACTTTCCCAGGTAACATCTAATGGTATCCAGCCATATTCTGGTAGTTTAATTTCATTCCAGGCATGACCTTCAAATATCTCTTGATTATCCATACCCACTGCAACAGTTATTGGCACTCCTGATACATATCTTGCTGGTATACCAGCAGCCCTGCAAACTGCTGCATAAACAATAGAGTAATCCATACACGTTCCCTTACCCCTTTCTAAAATCTCTGAAGCCTTAAATAATTGCCTGTTATTATCTGCTGCTAACTCATAATCATAATCAAGATTATCTGTAATATAATTATATAGTTTCTCGGCAATCAAATAAGGGTTTGATTCGCTTCCAATTGCTTCATCTACTGCTTCAATTATTATAGGAGAGTCACTGTCAATATATGATTCACTTCCAGTATACAATTCAAGGCCTTCATCATCAGCATCAAATGTTGTAAAAATATTATCATAACCCTTATCATCAAATTCATAAATTACTAAATCATAATTTACTTCTACTGAAGCTGCTTCACCATCAACCAAATCACCTAATTCATAATGATAAAAAAGGTTTCCCATATCATCCTCTACTTCTTCAGCATTTTCACTATCTTCTAAACAATCACTAATTACCTGAAAGGGTCTCCATGTCTTTGGGGCTTCAATATTGCATTGGACTCCACTTAATTTTCCAGGTCCATTATTTAAAATTGAATATTCAACTTTAAGACTGCACTTATGTTCTTTTAAAAGGATAATTGATCCAATTGTTTTACATATTTGTATAGTTTTGCAGGCATAATCACTATAGTTTTCACCTTTTCCATTTAACCTTATAGTATAATCGCCAATTTCGTTAAATATATATGCTATCTCTTTTCCTTCAAGTCCTTCGCTATCATCAATTTCCCACACGAATTCAAGCTGATCCTTATCTGGATCTATCAAACTTATTGCTGAAAAAGATACTGGTCTTCCTTTTTCAAAATAAGTACCATCATAACCTTCCTGTGATATATTCATTTCCATATATGGAGAAGTTTTCCCTATGACTCTTTCAGTAGAACCATCGCTATAAGTAATTTTCTCATAAGATATTAGCTCATCAGATAATTCATCCATTATTTCCTCATAAGATATTGTCTCATCAGTTAAAAATTCATCAGACAATTCATCCATTAAGGATTCCTCAATTGATTTTGAAATCTTATCAAAGTCATAGCAGCAGGAACTTAAAAGCAAAGATACTATTATTAAAGATACCAGTAAAAAAGATATGATTATAAATTTTAAAAGTGTTTTAATCCTCATTTTACTTTTCATTATTCTCCTTATTTTAAAATTATACTTAATATTGATTCATATTTTAACTCATATATTTAATAATATCTATACTATTATATCACTTATTCTATTAATTTTTAATAAATTAGGCTCTTTTTTAAATTATTGTTGATTTTTTACACCGCCTTAACCGAACATGCCC
>JACKQG010002736.1_pt1 | contig 22536 bp, 17 predicted proteins | sample 8237621 | NCBI WGS metagenome assembly JACKQG01 (sample SAMN15677084, study PRJNA649215) | marine metagenome | biome: marine; feature: Black Sea; material: saline water; isolation source: suspended particulate matter (SPM) from the Black Sea western gyre | collected 2013-06-09/2013-06-10 | depth... | reverse complement strand
CCATGACATATTGCTGCAATTATTTTACAAGCTTTAAAAGCTTCTTTAACTAAGTCTACCATTTCCCTGCGAATTCTCATTTTATCGGGTGCAAATCCACCTGGAATAATCACCGCAATTACTTCATCCAGATCAACCTCTGGGGCGGATAAATCTGATTTCATAGGCAGGCCAAATTTTCCTTTGTATTCTTTTCCTTTATCAGGTCCTACGACTTTAACATCATAACCTGCTTCTATAAATCTATAATAAGGATAAAAAGCTTCTTCATCTCTAAAACCATCTTCTATTAAAAGTAGTATTTTCTTGTTCATAAACTCCTCCAAATTATTTTTATAAATTTATACTTAATAAAATCATCTAAATCAGGTGAAACTAATAATTATTAAAATATTTTTTATATTAAAAAAGCAATTTACTAAAGATTATTTAGATTACATTATAATAAAGTTAAAGAGAAGTGCCAACATGATTGATCAGCAATTAATAATCTTAAAAAAAATTCATAAATAATCCTACTATATAAGCCTAAAACAGCCTGTTTTTTAAAAAAGCAAATTCGATTTCGAGAAGGTCTTGACTTTTTGACTTAAATATGAAATACTAAAGTAGTTCATAATGAATGAAAGGCTATTATGAGAAGAAATGCAATGACAAGACATGAAAAAGATCTACTGTCCAAGCTATCTAAAATAATAAATTACTCTGAGTTTGTACATGCCAATCTAACTATTGCAAAAAGAATTTGTGGAAATCCCAGATGCAAGTGTGTGGTAGAAGGTAAAAAACATGTCTCACTTTATCTTACTACCACAAGAAAAAATGGAAAAAGAAAGTCGATATATATTCCAAAGAGACTGGAAGAAGAAGTAAAAGCGGCCGTGGCAAGATACTTTAAGATAAAAGATACTTTAGAGGAAGTATCTGATATTAATTTATCCAGACTGCTATCAAAAAAAGAAAAGAGCTGATGTATAGAAAGCTTATACGGTATTTAAAATAAAATATTTAATCTATTTAGCATTGTAGCTTCCATTACTGACAAGAGACTTAAGCCACAAATTGCTACAGTAAAGATAACTGCTGCAATAACTGTAATACATTTTTCCAATCTGGGATCATATTTATGGAGTTCCACTTGAGACTTCGTTCATTTACAAGATACAGGATATATTCTTTGAGCTGGTCTTCGTTTACCTTGTCCGGAGATATATGGTAGTACTTGGCAAGCCCGACTACTGAGCTAAGGTTAGCTTATTCAGATGCATGAACATCCGCAGATAAATATTGTAATCTTTAGTGGAAGAGGATAATACCTATTTGTAATATAAGGAGGGAAGTCACATCATAATGATAGCAGAGGTTTATTTGGAAGAGTAAATATATGGGTAAGTATTTGAATTGCAGGTAGAGCTCGCTAAAAACTACCGCGTTAGCGGTTTAGTTCAATGATAATTATGTTTTCAGCATTAGGAGTTTAAGGGAATCTTGGAAATAGGAATACAATATAATAATGATTAAATTAAACTATTAGATTTCGTTTGAAATTATTAACTTCAAATATTTTTTAAATTATAGTATTATAGAACAATAAATTGGTTAATTAAAAATTTAATAAATCTTAAACTATAAGAGATACCAGTTTAATATCACTGGAGCCGAAGGGGCAAAAACTCTCAGGCAAAAGGATTGTAGTTTAAGTAATATCTTGGAGAAGCTTACAAAATAAGCTACCGAAGGGGATAAAATCTCTCAGGTTTTATGACGGGATAGCATTTAGAAATTAATGCAGTCCTGTTTTTTTTGGAAAAAACAAGTTGGTAATGGGTAAAAAAGGAGATTGATATGAAGCTTGCCCAAAGAATGAACAAGCTGGGTACTGAAAATGCTTTTATAATTTTAGCAGAAGTAAATAAGCTTATTTCTAAAGGAAAAGATATAATATCTTTCTGTATTGGAGAACCTGATTTTGATGCACCAGACAGTATAAAAAAAGCTGCTATTAAAGCTATCAGGGAAAATCATACTCACTATGGACCGTCACAAGGTCTTCCAGAGCTAAGAGAAGTGGCAGCAAAATACATATCCAAAATAAGAAATATAAAAACTCATCCTGATGAAGTGGTTATTACTCCAGGAGGAAAGCTCATAATATATTACTCCATCCATGCCCTTGTTGATCCCGGAGACGAAGTTATCTACCCTAATCCTGGTTTTCCCATATACGAGTCAGTAATTGATTTTGTGGGTGCAAAATCAGTACCTGCACCTTTACTGGAACAAAAAGGATTTTCTATTGACATAGATTATCTAAATAAAATTGTAAATAATAGAACAAAGATAATAATCATACCCCTCATAATCCAACTGGAGGCATGCTTTCAATGAAGGATTTTGAATCAATTGCAGATATATCCATAAAATATAATATCTGGATACTTTCTGATGAGATTTACTCAAGGATAATCTACGAAGGAGAGTTCGCATCTATCTACTCATTAGAGGGCATGAAGGATAGAACCATAATCTTAGATGGTTTTTCCAAGACCTATGCCATGACTGGCTGGAGAATAGGCTATGGGGTTATGCCTAAAGATATTGCTTTAAAAATAGCCCAGCTGGAGACCAACTGTGAATCCTGTACTGCTGCCTTTACCCAGATAGCAGCTATTGAAGCATATCTGGGACCACAGGATACTATAGCTAAAATGGTAGCTGAATTTAGAACAAGAAGGGACCTTATGGTTTCACTGCTAAATGATATTGATTGGATTTCCTGCCTTACTCCCAAGGGCAGCTTCTATGTATTTCCTAATGTCACCAAAGCCTGTAATAGAATAGGTTTTATGAGCTCTAGAGAACTTCAAGAATATCTACTATATGAGGCAGATGTGACAGTGCTTCCCCGAACTGCTTTTGGAGCTAAAAATACCTGCGAGGATCAGGAATATATAAGACTATCTTATGCTACTTCCAGGGAAAATGTTGTATATGGCCTAAAAAGGATAAAGGATGCTATCTAAAGATAAAAATAAAAAAAAGACGCCCTTTTACGGAAAACATATTGAATATGGGGCTACAATGATAGATTTTAATGGATGGTTTATGCCCCTACATTATAAAGAGGGAATTGCATCAGAGCATCTTTCCACTAGAAAAAATGCCGGACTATTTGATATTTCCCATATGGGAAGATTTATATTTAAGGGGAAAGATGTTCTATCCTTCCTTCAACAGGTGCTTACTAACAACGCCGCTGCATTAGAAGTAGAGGAAAGTCAGTATACTATAGTATCTGATGGAAATGGCTGTGCCATAGATGATGCATACCTTTACCGGTTTTACCAAGACCAATATTTACTGGTGGTAAATGCTGCAAATAAAGGAAAAGATCAAAAACACTTTTTAGATATATCCGGTAACTTCAAGGATGTTAGGATAACTGATATGACAGAAGATCTATCCATGCTAAGTCTTCAGGGGCCAAATTCAAAAGAAATACTCTTATCAGTTATATCATCAGGGAGTCTTCCCGAACCTTTAAAAAATAAGTTAAGCACTATAAATATAGACGGCATCAAAGTACTGGTAGCTAGAACTGGTTATACTGGAGAGCCGCTGGGATTTGAACTGTTTGTAAATAGTAAAAATGCTATAGACCTTTGGACCCTCCTCTTCTCCAAAGGACCCTCACCAGTTGGGTTAGGAGCAAGAGATACCCTCAGGCTTGAAGCAGGCTTTCCCCTGTATGGACATGAGCTGGGAGTAGATGATAAAGGTAATAAAATACCTATCCTTGCCTCTTCCCAACCCCTCCTTGCAGTAAGTTTCTCCTCACTTAAAGGTAATTTTACCGGTAAAGAGGAACTTGAAAAACAATTTAGAACACTTAAGGAAATATTAGATAAAAATTATTCCACCATAGAAGATCTGCCAAAGATGATAAGAACTCTGGAACTTTTGGATAAAGGAGTAGCCAGACTAGGGGATAGGGTATATTTTAAAGATCTAAAGATCGGACATATCACCAGCGGCACTGTGGTACCATACTGGATATCACAAAACTTAAATGGCGAAAGGATTTTTACCGGTAAGTCCAGTACCAGATCAATTGCCTTAGCCTTAATTGACAGTAGGAGATGGGAACAGGATATAGTTGAAATTGAAGTAAGGGGAAAGATGGCAAAAGCGGTTGTTATGCCTTATCTACTTAGAAGCGAAGCCCCACCATATGCCTATGCCATAACCTCAGGCGACATAATTAAAAAAGAAAAGAAAAAGGCTTTGGTGGAAAATAATTTGGATAAGATTGAGATATTATTAAAAAAATCAATAGAAAATACCAGATGGAGACAGAGAGAATGTATAAATCTAATACCTTCAGAGATGACTCCATCAAAGCTGGTCAGAGTACTTTCAGTAATGGATCCTGTGGGAAGATATGCTGAGCATAAAAAATTAAAAGCCTACGCAGATTTAGAGGTATTTTACTACCAGGGAACAGAATTCATCTCCCGGGTAGAAGAGCTTCTAAAAGATGAGTTGCGTAAATATCTGGGCTGTAACCAGGTAGAAACCAGATTGGTATCAGGACAGATGGCAAATACTGTAATTTTCAGTGCACTTGTTGATTTCTTAAACCGGGTAGATAGAAGAGCTGAGCCAAAAAGAATATCAAGTGTATTAAACCACCATATCATAAAAGGTGGGCACCTAAGTTCTCAGCCCATGGGAGCCCTGAAGGACTTTGTGGCTGTAGATCCTGTAACCGAAAAACCAGCAGTGATAGATTTTCCCACCCTACCGGGCAATCCATATAAAGTGGATTTAGAAGAGACTAAAAAAATAATTGTGCGATATAAGCCTAATCTTATCATATTTGGGAAGTCCTTGATGATATGCAGGGAGCCGGTATCTGAGATTAAAACCTTCATAGACAAGATAGATCTTAACTGCACTATAATGTATGATATGGCTCATGTTTTGGGACTGGTAGGCCCCCATTTTCAAATGCCGTTTTCAAATGGAGCGGATATAATAACTGGCTCAACTCATAAAACATTTTTTGGTACCCAGAGGGGAATCATTGCCTCAGATTACAGGGAACCAGAACTTGAGTATAAGCTTTGGGAAGCAATTGAAACTAGGACTTTTCCGGGAAGTGTTAGTAATCATCACCTGGGAACACTTTTAGGTTTACTTATGGCAGCATATGAGATGAACCATTTTAAAGATACCTATCAAAGGCAGGTAATTTTAAATGCTAAAACTTTTGCTACTGCTTTAAGTGACCTGGATATAGAAGTAGCCGGAGACCCCAGAAATTCATTTACAGAAACACATCAGGTGGTAATAAAGGTTGGATTTTCTCAAGCAAGAGAGGTCGCAAAAAGACTGGAAAATAATAATATCATAGTAAACTATCAAGCTAGTCCGGATGAGGAGGGTTTTACTGCAGCTGGAGCTATCAGGATGGGTGTAGCAGAGATGACCCGTTTTGGCATGGAAGAAGGCGATTTTAAAAAGTTGGCCGGATATATTAAGCAGATAATAAAAAAGGATAGGAGTGTAAAAAAAGAGATTGAAAGTTTTAGAGGTCACTTCCTGGATATGAAATATTGTTTTTCTGAGATTTATACCAGTGGACTTTTAGAACAACTATATAATTTAGTTTAAGAGTAGACAGGAGGATAATGTGCTTGATCAAATTAGATATACCAAAACTTACGAATACATTATGACTAAAGGTAATAAAGGAACTGTTGGAATTTCAGCTGAGGCCTCTGATAAGCTGGGAGATATATATTTAGTAGACCTTCCTTCTATTGGCCAGCAGTTTAAAAAGGACCAGGAAGTTGCCGTAATCGAATCAGTGAAGTCAGCTGCTGATGTGTATTGTCCGGTAAGTGGAAAAATAATAGAAGTAAACAGCATTTTAGAATCAAAACCAGAACTGGTATCTAAAAACCCCCTGAATAAAGGGTGGCTGTTCAAGATAGAGATTTTTAATAAAAGTGAACTTGATACTCTTATGGAGTATGATGAATTTAAAAAATTTATAAACGAAGAGGGATAAAGTTTGTGAAATATTTAGCTCATTCAGAAGATGACAGGAAAAAATTATATAAAGAGCTTAACATTTCTGGCTACATGGACCTTTCTAGTTCTATTCCTGATAGCATTAAAGAACCGAGGTTAAAGCTCCCCAACTCTTTGAGTGAAAAAGAATTAAAAAATAAGTTACTGGATTTAGGCAAACTAAATAATTCATTAGACAGCTATTCCTCCTTTTTAGGTGCAGGGGCATATAATCATTATAAACCTTCTGTAGTTTCTGAAATTACCGGTATCAGTAACTTTTATACTGCTTACACACCTTATCAGGCAGAGATCTCCCAAGGGACCCTGCAGTATATCTTCGAATTTCAGTCTCTTATATGTAGATTAACTGGAATGGATACTGCTAATGCCTCCATGTATGATGGAGCTTCCTCATTGGCTGAAGCAATACTAATGGCTCATAGAATTAATCATGGAAGTAAAGTGATCTTGCCTGTAACCATCCATCCCGAGTATAGGGAGACCTGCAAAACCTACCTTACCGGAAGAGATATTGAGATTTTTGAAGTAGATTATGATAATGGAACTCTGGATTTTGATTCCCTTAAAAATAATTTGGATGATAAAACCTGTGCTGTAGCTATACAGAACCCTAATTTTTTCGGGTGTTTTGAGGATGTATTTAAAGTAAGGAAACTAATAAAGAACTTCCCCCCTTGTCTTTACATAATCATCTGCAATCCCTTGACTCTGGCTATCTTAAAACCACCCTTAGATTACGGAGCGGATATAGTGGTGGGAGACGCTCAAAGTTTTGGAAGCCCACTTTCTTTTGGAGGACCTTACATCGGTTATTTTGCTACCAAAAAAAAATTCTTACGGCAGGTTCCGGGAAGAATAGTGGGAAAAACTACCGATAGTAGCGGAAAAGAAGCCTACGTACTCACTTTTCAGGTAAGAGAGCAGCATATAAGAAAATCAAAAGCTACTTCCAATATCTGCTCTAATCATAGCTTAAATGCATTGGCTACTGCGGTATATCTTTCTATTGTGGGAGAGAAAGGTTTGAAGGAAATTGCCAATATGTGTCTTCAGAGGGCATATTGTCTTAAAGACAATATTGAAAAAATAAAAAAGTTCTCCCTTAAGTTTAAAAGTAAATTTTTCAATGAATTTGTTTTATCTTCTAAAGTCGACATAAAAAAGCTATTAAAAGATCTATATAAGGAAAAAATCTTGGGAGGTATATATCTGGGAGAATATTATCCTAAGCTTGGAGATTCTATGCTTATATCTGTAACAGAGTTAAACTCAATTGGAGAGATAAATAGGTATATCAAAATATTAAATGACTATTAAAATAGCAATTTGTATAAGTTGAGAATGGATGAGAAATAAATATGGGGACTATTTTTTCCAAATCAAAGAGGGGTAGAAGCAAATTTAGTTTAGAAGATATTGGAATAAAAGAAAAGAAATTGTCAGAGCTTGTCCCTGAAAAGCTTCTAAGAAAATCTGAAATCGGACTCCCGGACTTAAACGAAAGCCTGGTGGTAAGACACTATACAAATTTGGCGAGAAAAAACTATGGGGTGGATAATGGAATATATCCTTTAGGATCCTGTACCATGAAGTACAATCCCAAAGTAAATGAAGAGATAGCTAAATATAATTGTTTTACCGATATCCATCCCTACCAGGATATTTCAGATATTCAGGGGTCTCTAGCGGTTATGTATGAGCTAGGTGAACTCCTAAAACAAATCATTGGCTTGGCAGGAGTTACCCTTCAACCGTCTGCAGGGGCCCATGGAGAATTGTGTGGACTACTTATAGCTAAGAAATACTTTAATAATAAAAAAGAGGATAGAACCAAAGTATTAATTCCAGACTCAGCTCATGGTACAAACTTTGCTTCTGCTGCGATGGCGGGATATGAAGTAATCGAAGTAAAATCAAATAGATCCGGGACCATTGATCTAGAATCACTAAAAGAAATAATTATAAAAGAATCTGATTCAATTGCACTAATTATGATAACCAACCCCAATACTCTAGGGATATTTGAAAGTGATATTTTAAATATATCAAAAATAATGCATGACAATGGAAGTCTGCTCTATTACGATGGGGCAAATTTAAATGCCATACTTGGTTTAGCTAGGCCAGGAGATATGGGCTTTGATATAGTACATCTAAATTTACATAAGTCCTTTTCCACCCCTCACGGAGGAGGCGGCCCAGGTGCTGGCCCTGTTTTGGTTACCAAAAGATTAAAAGGTTACCTACCCGTACCTGTTGTAGGAAAAGACGGTAAAAGATATTTTCTAAACTATAATGTCAGAAATACTATAGGCAAAATCAAATCATTTTATGGAAACTTTTCAGTTTGTTTAAAAGCCTATTGTTACTTGCTTTCTTCAGGTAAAGAACTTAAAAATATTAGCATTGACGCGATATTGAACGCAAATTACTTAAAGAAAAAGCTATCTAAACTTTTTGATATACCATATAAAAAAAACATAATGCATGAGTTTGTTATGTCAGCAAAAAAGTACAAGGATAAGGGGGGAAGTGCCTTAAATATTGCCAAAAGACTTATTGATTATGGCATACATCCCCCCACTATTTATTTCCCCCCAATTGTGGAAGAAGCTATGATGATTGAACCTACAGAAACTGAAAATATTGAAAGCTTAGATAATCTTACAGAGGTCTTTTCGAAGATAGTAAAAGAAATTGAAAGAAACCCAGAAGTACTTAAAAACGCACCAATAGGTGCTGGTACTAAAAGGGTGGATGAGCTAAAAGCTGTAAAAAAGCCAATACTAAAAGAATAATGAAAAGAATTAGAAAAAGTGAAAAACCTATAATAGTGGTCAAAAGCTATGCCTCATGCGCAAACCTTGGCCCAGGATTTGATATTTTAGGACTTGCTTTAAATATATTTAATACTTACTTTATATATACGAATTCTGGCGGCAGGTATCATTTAGAATATAAGGGGGAAATAAATGATACTATACCCCTGGATGAAAATAATTTAATAATTAGAATCATTAGAAAGGTTATAAGAAAAAATAAAATAGATAAGAATTTAACCAGGGCTGAAATTCCACTAAAAATTGATATTGAGAATAAGATTCCAATACAAAAAGGTTTAGGGAGCAGTGCAGCAGCTATTGCCGCAGGACTGCTAATTGCCAATAAATTCTACGGACTGAAATTGAGTAAAGAAGAACTATTGGAAACCGGTGTAGAAATTGAGGGTCATCCAGATAATATAGCTCCAAGTTTATTTGGGGGATTGGTGATTTGCTATAAAGATAATAATTTTAAGTTTAAGAAGATAAAAATAAAAAATGACTATAAGATATTGCTCATGATTCCAGAGTATAATATTAAAACAAAAGAGGCAAGAAAACTTATACCCCATAAAATACCTGTTAAAGATTGTATTAAAAATTTAACCAACTTTTATCTATTAATTGATAGTTTAAAAAATGGAAATCTAAGCGAAACACTTCTATTTGTTAAAGACTATCTGCATCAGCCTTATAGAGCTAAATTGTATCCTCGGTCCATTGAACTTTTAAATGATTTAATTCAAAAGTTAAAAATTCCATCGGTTATCAGTGGTGCAGGACCATCTGTAATAGGAGTATTAGATGAAGATTTATATAATCTGTATAAGAAACATAAAAGATATCTAGATAATAAGTATGAAGATTTTAAACAGATTATAAGTTCAATAAACTTTAATGGTTGTGAGGTTGTTTAGACCATAAAATGTATTATTAATTATTCAAAGGAGGAAATTATGTCTACAGCAGGAGAATTAAATCCAGCAACACGATTCTTAATGGGACCTGGACCGAGTGACGTTCATCCGCGTGTGCTAAAAGCAATGGCCACGCCACTTATTGGTCACATGGATCCACAGTTTATCCAGATCATGGATGGTATAAAAGAGATGCTCCGCCAGCTCTTTAAGACAAAAAATGATCTAACCTTTGCTGTATCAGGTACCGGCAGTGCGGGAATGGAGACCTGCTTTGTAAATCTTTTAGAACCTGGTGATGAAGCACTGGTATGTGTCAATGGAGTCTTTGGCAATAGGATGTGTGATAATGTAGAGCGCTGCGGAGCAAAACTAGTCAGGGTAGATGCTCCCTGGGGGAAGCCCATTGAGCCGGCACAAGTAAAAGAGGCTCTAGAAAGTTGTAGCCCCAAACTGGTAGCGATTGTGCATGCTGAGACTTCCACCGGTGCTCTCCAGCCTCTTGAAGAAATCAGCAGGATTACCCATGATACCGGCGCCCTGTTCCTGGTGGATACAGTCACTTCTTTGGGAGGTACAGATGTCCGGGTAGGTGACTGGGAAATTGATGCTGTATACAGTGGTACCCAGAAATGTTTGAGTGTCCCACCTGGACTTTCACCGGTTTCCTTTAGTCCCAGGGCACTGGAGTCTATGGACAGGAGAAAAACTAGGGTACAGAGCTGGTATCTGGATCTATCACTGATAAGGAAGTACTGGGGCGGCGAAAAACGAGTCTACCACCACACTGCACCGATTTCTATGGCCTATGCATTATACGAAGGTTTAAGGCTTATATTTGAGGAAGGACTTGAAGAGCGTTTTGCACGCCACCAACGTAACCATCAGTTACTGAGAGATGGACTTGAGAGTATGGGTTTCCAATTCCTGATTGACCCCTATTACAGGCTACCCATGCTAAATGCGGTTAAGATTCCTGAAGGAGTAGATGATACCGGAGTTAGGGGAAAACTTCTTAACCAGTTCAATATTGAGATAGGTGCTGGTCTGGGTGATTTTGCTGGCAAGATCTGGCGGATTGGCCTGATGGGGCAGAGTAGTAGCGAAAATCATGTGAACATGCTTTTGGCTGCACTTAAGCATATTATAGGATAATGATAGAAGCTAAGTAGAAGAACTGAACAAACCGGAAATATGTACAGTATTTGTATAAGTAGTTATATTTTTTTAAAATAAAAGTATAAAAAATAGAGAAAAAAATGCGAATTCTATGGAGGTTATGAAATGAAAGATATAATTCAGGAGCTAATTAAAATTGTTGGAAAAAAATATGTGATAACTCCAGAGATGACCGAGTATCATGCCTATACCTTTGGGGATGCGACATTATACCGCTCCAAACCAGATGTTATTATTTACCCTGCAAATTCCTCTGAAATCCAGGATATAATCAAGTTAGCTAATAGACACAATGTACCAGTCACTACAAGTGCCGGGCTGACCGGATTATCTGGTGGTGCAGTCACAAATAAAGGTATCTTGCTGAATCTAAAGCGAATGAATTCAGTTAAATCAATAGATACTGTTACAAAAACAGTGGTGGCCGAACCTGGCATAACCTGCGGTAAGTTAAATGAACATCTAAAGAAATATGGATTGACTGTTCCAGTTGCACCTGCTTCACAGCTTGTTTCTACTCTGGGGGGCAACATTGCTCAGGCTGCAGGTGGAACCCTGGGTATGTCAAAAGGTACTTTCAAACATTATTTACTGACATTGAAAGTTGTTGATGGAACTGGTAACCTGTTTTCAACGGGTACTCCATTTACCAAGCAGAGTACCGGTCCGGATCTTACTGCACTATTCCTGTGTTCCGAAGGAACCATGGGTGTCATAACAGAGATAACCCTGCGCTGTGAATTTTTACCGGAAGATATCTGGACTATACGTTGCAATTTTTCTGATGAAGCAGTCTTGCAGTCCATTCATGAAGAAGTAGTTAAAAACCATATCGATCTGTATTCATTTGAATATATGGATCCAAGGATGTATTCCTGCTTTCACAGCGGTAATAAAAATATGCTTTTACTTCTTCAAACTGCAGGATCCAAGCGCGATGCAGAAGAGCAGATGAAAAAATTAGTTGATGTTTTAAAGGAATTAAACCCATTAGAGCTAGTCTATACCAACGATCCAGCTAAAACCGATGAGTTTTATGCCGAACGCAGCAATGCATTAGGTGCAATAGCCAAGGCTGATCGTGATAAACCGGTTCTTATCCAATTTGACCCTGTTCTTCCCTTACCTAAATTTGCACTCGGAGTTAGAAAGATGAGGGAGCTGGCAGAGCGTGAAAACCTGGACCTAATCGTTTATGGCCATGCAGGTGATGGAAATCTACACCCCACTTTTATTGTTCGGGATATATTAGAAGATAAGATCAAGGCCAGAAACGTCATCAGAGAGTATGATAGCTGGATTGAAGGTGAAGGCGGATGTTACAGCGGTGAACATGCTGTTGGCTTTTTTCTGGGCCGTAGCCAGAATGAGCTCAGACCTGATGTAGCCCATTATCTAAAAGTAATAAAATCAGCCTTTGACCCTAAAGGGATCTTGAATCCTGGGAAGATAATTGACATTGAAGAGGGTTCTATGGAAATCACCCCTATTCTGAAAGAGTATTATGATATTGGAAAATTAGCATCTTTATGTGCCAAATGCCATTTATGTAAAAATGATAGTCCGCTTTTTGCTAAAGAACCCTTTGAGCATAATACTATTCGAGGTAGGATTGCAATGATAGATGCTGCTTGTCGCGGTGCGGTAACATTTTCTGAAATTAAGCCGTTTATTGAGGAAATGACTCCATGGACAAAGAATATGAATTGTCCTACCTACATCAAGGATGAAATTGGTAAACTCATTGAACTCACTTTGAAACAGAATAGTAGTAATTAATTAGTTCCTGCTGAGGCAAAGGAATTAACAACCGAAGGGAAATACACCAATACCCAGTATGCACGTTTCGCAGATGACCTGGTAATACTTGTAAGTTGTTACCATAAAAGGAAATGGCTTCTAAAAGCAGTCTATAAGCGGCTTATTAAGTAGGGAGAAAATTTTTAGGTTTAGTAACTTTTCTTTTAGCCTGTTATTTCTATAATATTCATTCTTGAATCTGGTATAATCCTTATAATATCATCTATTATTGTTTCCATATCGCGAAGAGGCTTTATGCTGTTGTTTATAACGTGAGGGTAGAAATAAATAAAGTTAAAGAGAAGTGCCAACATGATTACTGGCATTATTTATTTTATTTTTAATTAACCATATAAAAATAGTATAATTTCAATGATTAATATAGACTTTGAGTGTTATGTAAAATATTGGATTTTAAATATAGTATTAAGTTAATAAAAGTGTATGGAAAAAGACTTAAATATGGCTGAAAAATTATTAGTTAGAATAGTAAAATTTTTATTAGCTTTTGTATTGATTTTTTTTATTTTATACCCCGTAAACATCTTAAGTGCTCAGGAAGAAGATTGTTTAAGTAATTTTATATATTTACCCCAGATACAACAAATATTAAAAGAAAGAAAGATAATTCCAGGAACTCAAAAAGGTGTGTATTTAACTGGATATAGTATGGGCTTGGTAGAGAAGAGAGAAGAAATATATCAGCTAATAGAGCAAAGCGAGCTTAATAGTATTGTGTTTAATGCAAAGGATGATAGTGGATTTATTGATTATGATACTGATGTAAAATTGGCTGAAGAAATTGGTGCTGAGAAAAAGTATTATGATTTGGATGAAATACTCGCAGAGATGGATGAAAGAGGTATATATAGTATTGCCAGAGTTGTTGTTTTCAAAGATAGTGTATTACCAAGAGCCAGGCCAGATTTAGCTATTAAAAATGCCTGGAGTGGAAAACCACTGTACACCGAAGGGACATACTGGCCTGATATATATTGTGAGCAGGTATGGGATTACAATATTGAAATTGTAAAAGAACTTGCTGAGCATGGAGTTGACGAAATCCAATTTGATTATATAAGATCACCTGCCAAGAAAGATAGCGCTGGTATAGAATATACTTATAATACGGATGGTAATACAAAGACCTGGGCTATATTAAGTTTTTTAGAAAAAGTAAGGGACGAAACAGAACAATATAATATAAAGATATCTGCAGATGTTTTTGGCTGGATATTTATAGCAGATAATGATCAGGGAATAGGCCAGAAGCTTGAAGAAATTGCACCTTACCTGGATTATATCTATCCTATGACTTATCCGTCACATTACTCTCCTTACTTTTTAGGCTACGAGCAGCCAGCGCAATATCCCTACGAGGTTGTAAAATACACTCTGAACAAGGGTATGCTAAGGATTAAAGATTCTGAATGTATAGTTATCCCCTGGATTCAGGCATTTAGTCTAAAAGTAAAATATAGCGAAAAGGATGTTTTGAGCCAGATAAGTGCTGCAGAGCAGTTAGGAATAGAGGGTTTTTTATTCTGGAATGCAGTAAATAAATATGGGATGGTAGAAAGAGCTTTAGAGATAAGGCGTAATCAGAATCAATAGTTTTCCTGAGTTTATCAGTCAATCTTCAAATAATTTCTTTTTTATATATTTACATTTTGAAAAATCTTTTAATTTGAGCTTTTGTATGCTATTATACATTTACGCATATATTTATTTGCAAAAATATATAAAATAATAATGGACTTAATAAAAATGAAGGAAAAAATTGATAGATTAAAATTCTTTATTGATAAGATTAAGTATAAAAGAGAAAGACACTTCTATTTTACAATTATTTTTTTAGTATTTTTAATTATAATTATTTTTTCAGCAGTTTTTATATATCAGAGAAGGAATATCGAAAGGAAGGAAAATATTCTGAAAAGTTATTACAGTGAAATTGAGAGTGATGATTACAGTGAAAGGGATTTAGAAAATAATAGCAGCCTAGAAAATGGTAGTAATAGTTTAGGAAATGATAGTGATAGTGAAGGTAGTGTAAATTATGAGAATGGTAATGAAATCAATTTAGGGGACGGCGGATGTTTCAGTAACTCCAGTTATGAAAATCTAATTAAAGTTTATATATGCGGGAGTGTAAAAGACCCTGATGTATATGAAATGGAAGACGGCGAAAGAGTGGTAGATCTGCTTGAGAAAGCAGGTGGCCCTACAGATGAAGCATGTCTTGATGTAGTTAATCTGGCTCAAATACTTATAGATGGTCAGAGAATTTATATTCCATCAAATGAAGAAATTATTGATGGAAGTACTTTATTTTTTTCTAGCAATGATTATTTAGATAATAATTCTTTAGAGGCTGTTGTTATAAATATTAATCGTGCCACCTGCCAGGAACTAGAATCATTACCTGGAATAGGTGAGGTAATTGCAAAAAATATAGTAGACTATAGGGAAAAATATGGGCTTTTCACGAAAGAAGAGGATTTAAAAAATGTTAAAGGTATTGGCGAAAAGAAATATGAAACAATCAAAGATATGATAACTATTTAACTTGTATGAAGAATTTCCACCTTTTGCTGGCTATTTCATTGACAGCAGGAACCTTCCTTGGAAGTAGATATACTGTACAGAATAATTTTATTATAATTCTAATTTCTTTTATTTTTGCTTTATCAATTATCTGCACCATTTTTCTTAAGAAATCTATAGCTGAAGACATTTATTATGATTCAAATTCCAACAGAAGGAAGAATTTTAGATCCTCAAAAATTATCCAATCACATAAAGGCAATTCAAATATAAGAGAAATCATCAACTTAAGAAGTCAGCCCATACCTGTGGTTGGTGTATGCATACTGGCACTGATTTTTTTGATTGTAGGTTATCTAAACTTTTGTATATATAGCATCAAAGAAGACAAGAATATTTTTTACTTAATCTCCCTGGATAATAACTTAAGTATTGAAGATATTACTTTAGAAGGAAGAGTTTCGAGCTATCCAAAATTTAAATATGGCAATTTGTATTTTTCACTTGAGGCAGCAAATGTATATGTTTATGACAGAAACCAGGGAGTTATGAAAAATTTTAGAACAGGTGATGTTGTAGATGTAAGATTAAGGAAAAACTCACTATGCTCTTTAAAGAGAGATGATTTTATAAGGATTATTGGGAGTCTAGAGAAAAGGAAATCTGATAATAATATTGATATTAATTCGTATGATTTTAAAAATAAAGATTATAGCGAAATTATTTATTTTTTAGCAGATGAAGAAGTCAATAAGATTGTAAGCTGCGGTTTTAAATATCATATATTTTCATTAAGACAGAAGGTAGTTAATTGCCTTGAAAATATATACTATAGAAATCTGTGTTATGAAAATGCATGTATAGCAGAGGCAGTAATTTTAGGAAATAGAAACAATGTACCTGGTTACCTGCTAGATAATTTTAAGAAAAGCGGAGTTTTTCATGTTCTTGCAATTAGTGGTCTTCACATTTCAATTTTTATGTATTTCTTTGTATTTCTAATGAAAAAAATTAATTTCTCCCATGTATTTATTGGGTTTATAATCCTGTTTTTAATCTTATACAATCTTATTGTTGGTCAAAGAGCTAGTATGCTAAGAGCAACTATTATGATTGTTTTTGTAATTTTTGCTAATGAATTAAAGAGAGAATATAGTTCTCAGATTATACTGTATAATACATATATAATAATGATGTTGTTTAATCCTGCTTTTTTAATTGATATAGGTTTCTGGTTATCATTTTGCTCAATTGCTGCAATAGCATTTATCAACCCCATATTATTACGATTTTTTAAAGAAATAATCCCGAATTTTAAATGGAAAAGTAATTACATTTTAAGAATCTTAATGATAACTTTTTCTATAAACATTGCCATATTTCCAATGTTAGCTTATTTTTTTGGGGAAGTTTCCCAGGTTTCATTATTTTCTAACATAGTAATAATTCCAGTTTTTTATTTAGCATTGCTTATTTTAGTTATGTCTTCTATCCTTGGATTAATTTGGCCTCCGATTGGCGGATTTTTTATAAAGCCTTCTTCAATAATTTTAAGCTGTATTTTAAAAATGGTAGAATTTTTCGGCAAGTTAAGTTTTAGCATATTAAGGCTTGAGTACTTCCCCTTAAAATATGTGTTAATATATTATCTAGTACTTATTATTTTTTTGGCTGTAATCGTTAAATATACAGATTACAGACATAATATAAAGTAAAACCAGACTCTATATTTATCAACTGATATGATATATTATTGATTATTAATAAAGGTAAGGAGCGGGTATACTTCAAGGGACAGTTAAAGTTCTTGATGATGCTAGGGATTTAAGCTGGAAGGAAATTGAAAAGAAAGCCTGTAAAGATCAGGCAATAAGAGGAATGAAATGAAAGAAAGAGTATGTACTTTAGTCAGTTGCCAGGTTTATTTATTAATAATTGTTTGATTTGAAATTATTATGGTAATTGTAAAAGAAACAAAAAAAATATTGAATTTAGATGATTTAAGACCATGCCACCTGTATACAAGCAAGAGCTTGTCTGTTTTGGATGATCGAATTGAAAGTATTAAGAAGTTTTTGAGGGGTAAGATAAATTTTGACACTGATTTTAAATTTTTTTACGGAGAAGAAGAAATTGACGAAAAAGAATTTATTAATTTTGTAACCACTCCTTCTTTTTTTTCTAAAAAAAAGGTAGCCATAATTAAAAATATTGAAAAGGCGCCGTCAAGTATTTTAAAAATGATTACAGGTTATCTCTCAAAATTAGATAGAAAAAATTTTGACACTATATTTATCATTACATCTCTGAAGGAAAAACTTGATTTTGAATTTTTAGGCATTGTTAGAAGAATTGGTGCTATTAAGAAACTACAGATGCCTATGGCCAGTAGTCTTAAGAAATGGTTGGATGAGAGATCGGAACTTGATGGTATAAAATTTACCAGTAGTGCTGCAGGAGTATTAATAGAAAATGTGAATTTTGATAAAAGCCTGCTGGCTGTCGAATACGAGAAATTATACACTTACATAATTTCCGAAAAAGAAAAAGTTATAAATGATAGGATAGTGAAAAGGCTGGTAAACAGGGTTTACTCAATGAAGATTTTTGATCTGGTTGATTATATTGGAAAAAGGGATAAAAATAATGCAATAAGAGCATTAAAATATATTATTAGCGAGGGACAGAGTTTGTTGGGACTTATTGTTCTTATTCATAGAATGTTTAAAGCATTTCTGTATATTAAATTTGATGATTCCAGGCAGGAAGTAAAGGACTATATTTATAATAATATAAACGGCCCGCCTTTCTTTATAAATAAAATCATTAACAAGTATATAAGATATAGTAAAAATTACACAGAAGCAGAGATCGCTAGAATTTTTAATATATTAAATGATTTTGATATTAACTTTCGTAAAGGTGATACCAAGAACATAAATTTAGTAAAAAAGTTAATAACTCAGATTATTATTGGGTCAGGAAGCCTACTTTGATTTCTCCGATTTTTTAGGTTCCTCTGATTCCATTGAATTTAACAGTTTGGAAGCTTTTGATTTCTTGTTAGCAGCGAAGTTTTTATGAACTGCATTTTTTTTAGCTGCTTTGTCCAGAGCTTTGAAAAGTAGTTTTAAATTTTTACTGGCTTCTTCTATATTATTATCTTCAATAGATTGAATAAATTTATTATTCAGAGTTTTAATTTTACTCTTTAATGCTTTGTTTTTTTCTCTTCTTTTTATATTCTGTCTATCTCTTTTAATCTGAGACTTAATATTTGGCATTAATTATTACCTCCTGAAATCACAATTTTCTACGAGGAGTTATTTTAACACTTTTTTTAAAAAATAAAAATATTTATTATAATTATAGTTTAAATGATATAATACGCTTCTTTAAGATTGTTTAAAAATAATTATTGGTGAATATGGATACAAATGAGGATTACTTATTTTCAAGAAAGAGAATTTTAAGTGCAACATCCATTGTAATTCTGGCCATATTGCTTTCCAAGATATCAGGGCTTGTAAGAGATCAGATAATGGCAGGTTATTTTGGGATAAGCTATGACACTGATGCTTTTAATTGGGCATTTTTTATTCCTAATCTCTTTAAAATAATATTTGCTGAATCATTAATTACTGCTGCTTTTATTCCAATTTATTCAATATATCTCAAAGAAAAAAAGAAGGATGAGTTAAGAACATTTGTAAATTCAGTTATAAATATTATTATAATTGTTTTTACAGTAGTTTCTATTGTTTTGTTTATTCTTTCTCCCCAGATAGGGATTTTGCTTTCAAATATTGCAAATAATCAGTTAGATGTTACTAAATTTGTTATCATGAATAGAATTATGATATTTTCACTTGTAATGTTAAGTTTATCAGGACTGGCCACAGGTATTTTAAATTCACATAATATTTTTACTGCTCCTTCACTTGCTCCTTTTGTGTTAAATATATTTATTATTATTTCAGTTATAATCTTTTACTCAAAATTTGGGATAATAAGCATGGCTATTGGTGTGATTATAGGATCAATTATGCATTTAATTATACAACTGCCCCAGGTTAGAGTTTCAAAGATTAGATATAGGTTAAAAATAGATTTTAAAAACAAGGCAGTAAAAGAAATCTTTTCCCTTATGATACCTATTCTATTAAGTCTTGGAGCAGTTCAGCTTAATAATAGTGTGGATAAATTCTTTGCTCTCAACCTGGGAGCTGGAAATACAACTGCTCTTGATCTTTCATGGAGAGTTGCCAATCTGCCGCTGGGTGTATTTTCAGTAGCAATAGTAACTGTTTTGTACCCATTAATTTCAAGACAGGCTGCAGATAAGGATATGAAAGGCTTTAGAGAAAGCTTTTCACTTGGGATTAGGGAAATTGCTTATATCATGATTCCTGCAGCAACAGGACTGGTTATCTTAAGCTACCCAATAATAAAATTATTGTTTGAGCATAATAATTTTAGTGCTGCTGACACGGATAAGGTTGCATATATTTTAATTTTTCATAGTTTAGGGCTTATCTTTTTTGGATTTCTTATGATACTGAACAGATTATTTTATGCTTTTAAAAATGTGAAAACACCTCTTAAGGTAGCAGGTATTTCGATTGCAGTAAATCTATTGTTAGACTGGATACTAATAAAATATATGGATGTAGGGGGACTGGCTTTATCAACATCACTTGTAGCTTTATTTAATGTTGTAGTACTTGTTATTATCTTAAGAAAGAAGGTAGGGAATTTTGGTGGTAAAAGAATAGCTAAATCTTATGGTAAAATTCTTGCTTCATCAGCTATAATGGGAGTTGTTATATATTTTTTATGGAGATATCTTAATGGTTTTACTTATAATAGTTTATGGTCTTTGATATTATTTCTACTTTTGGTAATAGTAGTTGGAGCTGGAATTTATATATCCTGTACTATTTTATTTAAAATGGAGGAAATAAAATTTGTATTGAGTTTATTTAGGAGGATTAAAAAAAGTTAGTAATATTGAAATTAATTATCTCGAAGAATTATTGTAATGTAACTTTTTAATTTATATTAGTACTTCTTTTATGATAAATTACTCTTTAGAATATATTAATCTATTAAATTATGACAGATAGCAAATTAATCCGAAACTTCTCAATAATAGCTCATATTGATCACGGTAAATCTACGCTTGCAGATAGAATTTTAGAGCTTACGGATACGGTCAGTCAGAGGGAAATGCTTGATCAGTATCTGGATGATATGGATCTTGAAAGAGAACATGGTATTACTATAAAAGCTCGTACGGTCAGGGTGTTATATAATTGCAAACTGGATGGAAAGCAGTATATATTTAATTTAATAGATACTCCAGGTCATATTGATTTTAGCTATGAGGTTTCTCGAAGTCTTGCTGCATGTGAAGGAGCAATTCTTATTGTGGATGCAGCTCAAGGGATACAGGCACAAACACTGGCTAATGTATATTTAGCGATTGATAACAAACTGGAAATAATACCAGTTATAAATAAAATAGATTTAAAAAGCGCAAGACCCGAGGAAGTTAGAGACGAATATGGGAAAATACTTGGGGTAGAAAAAAGTAAAATCTCTGAGATCAGTGCAAAAACAGGGCAGGGGGTTCGTGAAATATTAGATAGGATAGTTATTGATATACCACCTCCAGAAGGCAGGTTAGAAAATCCTCTTCAGGCTTTAATATTTGATTCCCAGTACAATTCATACAGAGGTGTAATTGCTCTTGTTAGGGTTGTTAATGGCATAATAAAAGCAGGAATGAAAATAAAGTTTATGGGTGAAAAAACAGATACTATAGTTGAAGAAGTGGGTGTATTTGCTCCTAAGATGATAAAAAAGGAAAGCTTAGTTATAGGGGAAGTAGGATATATTATTACTGGAATTAAAGAAGTTGAAAATATTATAGTTGGAGATACTGTAACTTCTTTTGAGGAACCTGCAAGGACAAATCTTCCAGGTTACAAAAAACCCAAACCTATGGTATATTGTGGACTTTTCCCACTAGAAGGTGGAGATTATGAGAATTTAAGGGATGCCCTTGGTAAACTATCCTTAAACGATTCTTCACTTGATTTTGCTCCTGAAGTATCTGCAGCATTAGGATTTGGATTCAGATGTGGATTTTTAGGGCTTCTTCATATGGAAATTGTGAAGGAGAGACTGGAGAGAGAATATGATTTAAAATTAATTACGACTTCTCCAAATGTTGCATATGAAATTGTTAAAAGTGATGGCAGCACCATGGAAGTTAAGAGACCATCAGACTTTCCATCTGAAGAAAAAATACTGGAGATAAGGGAACCTTTTGTTGAAGCTACTATTATAACTCCTAAGGATTATATTGGTGATGTTATGAATCTTGCAAACAGCAGAAGAGGGAATTTTATGGATATGCAATATCTATCAGTAGAGAGGGTAGAGATTAAATATTTGCTCCCACTATCAGAGATAATTGTAGACTTTTTTAATCTTTTAAAAACAGTTACCTCCGGGTTTGCCTCTTTAGATTATGAGATATTGGATTATAGGTACTCTGATTTAGTAAAACTTGACATACTGGTAGCAGGCAGCAAAATAGATGAATTATCAATCATTACTCATAAAGAAAAAGCTTATCGTCTTGGAAGAGCACTTACAGTTAAGCTTAGAAAGTTGATTCCAAGGGAAAATTTTGAGATAGCAATACAGGCTGCTATTGGAAAAAGGATAATAGCAAAAGAAAGGCTGGCTCCATATAGGAAAGATGTAACATCAGGGCTTTATGGCGGTGATATTACAAGGAAGAGGAAAGTACTGGAAAAGCAAAAAAAAGGAAAGAAAAAGATGAAAAAAATTGGAAAAGTAAGCATTCCAGATGAAGCTTTTATGAGTTTCTATGAGATAGATACGGCAAAATGATAAGAGAATCAAAGATACAATCAATTGTCTTGTCAGTGAAAAATTTAAATTATATGTAAATTATATTGACAAGTAAATATTTAGATATAACATATATTGATAATTAATATCATTATATAAAATTGATAACTCTATGGTCTTTGTGTAAGATACTGTGTAGTTTGTAGTTTAAACTGAGATTTATTAAGATTTTGATTGTAAATAGGAGGTATCATTATAATGGCTATCCCTAAGATTAGTTT
>JACKQG010002735.1_pt1 | contig 22540 bp, 14 predicted proteins | sample 8237621 | NCBI WGS metagenome assembly JACKQG01 (sample SAMN15677084, study PRJNA649215) | marine metagenome | biome: marine; feature: Black Sea; material: saline water; isolation source: suspended particulate matter (SPM) from the Black Sea western gyre | collected 2013-06-09/2013-06-10 | depth... | reverse complement strand
GATGTCCCAATCTCAATTGCGACCCTTGCGTCAGGACTTTCAGATGGTCTTTCAGGATCCTGCAGAGTCACTGGACGCTCGCATGTCGGTAGGCGAACTGATAGCAGAGCCAATGGTGATCCAGAAACTCGGCACACGAGAAACTCGCAAAAAGAGAGTGGATGAACTACTGGAACTGGTAGCGATGCCGGCTTCTGCCGCAAGCAAGTTCACCTTCGAGTTTTCAGGCGGGCAGCGCCAACGAATAGGCATCGCCCGATCCTTGGCCGTTAATCCCGATCTGCTGATACTAGACGAACCGGTTTCCGCTCTCGACGTCTCCGTCCAGAGCCAGATCTTGAATCTCCTTATGGATCTGCAACGCGAGCTGGGACTATCCTATCTCTTCATTTCCCACGATCTTGCCGTCGTGAAGCATGTTTCCGATCGCATCGCCGTGATGTATCTGGGAAAAATCGTCGAAATGACCTCCGCTGACGAACTCCATGCTAACCCACAGCACGCTTACACCAAAGCTCTGCTGTCGGCCATTCCCGTTCCAGATCCCACCGTCGAGCGCCAACGCAAACCCATAGAAGGAGATGTTCCTTCCCCGATCGATCCGCCACCAGGTTGCGCTTTTGGCCACCGCGTATCAGCTCCTCACTATGAAAAAAGCATCGGCATGGACATTCACCTTAGGGAAATAAACCCCGGACACTTGGTCTCCAACTGCCCGTGCTGCGTTGAGTAAACGGTTTGGCGAAGAACTGTTGAAACTTACCGGTTTACTAGATGACCTAGAAAATATGGGTGTCGTTGCGAATCTGGTTGCTTAGAAAAAAGGCTTGCGGGAAAATGCTCTAAGGAATTTCATTGAATATCGCCCCTCAGCCCAATGGAAAAAAAATTGCCACTGCCTACTAGCAGACTATTTGCGTTCTCTCTCGCAAGTACTTGTTTCTGGACACTCAGCATTTTCGGGCTAATTTTGCTTCCCACAGGCGGTCTTGCCCAAAGTGCGGAAGACATGCCCCTGCGCCAAGTTATCTCAAGCGCCCAGTCCAAAATTGGAGAAGGTGACTTCGCGGGTGCGGCTCCATACCTTGATGAACTGGAAGTTCGCTTCGAAGACGAGGAAGACCCCGAGATCGCCAAAATTCTTCAACAATTCGGTTTTGTCCGAGGTGTTGGTTATTTACAAAGTTTTGCCAAAACGGGAGACCAAGGCTTCTTGGGGAAGGCAGCCGCTGCCTTTGGTTTCTTTGCGGAAAAATTCCCTAATGACCCAAAAGCCGTAATGGCCATGCAAAAGAGGACGATGTGCCTGCGAGCTCTCAATGAGTTCAAGGAAGCAGCGAAAGTAATTGAAATTTTGCTCGACCCAAAAAAACCTTATCGAAAGCAAATCTTAAAGCGTAGCGAACTGATGAACCTGTACTTTGGCCGAGCCCAGTGCTACCATATTGAACAAGCGTGGGTTCAGGGTGAGCCTGCGTTCAGGGAGTTGCTAGTGGTTGCGGACAAGGCGAAAGACGAAGATCGGGCTGCCTACGCCGTGTCCTGCTTGGTCGAAATGTTTGTAGTGAATAAGCGCATAGAAGATGTTTTCCCACTACTGCCGAGGCTGACGGGTGACACACCTGCTCGATACGACATTCGACTCAACGTCAACCTGATGACGGGAGCCGAACAACTGAAGACGGCGGGACGTCATGTGGAAGCTTCCCTGTTTTTTGCCCTCACCATGACGACCGAGGAAATCAAAAACTATTACGAAGAAAGGCATGTACAATTAAAAACCGAGTTGACCACGCTGAAAAACTTCATGTCCCTGCGCGGAAGGGCTCTTCCGCCTCGTCGAGCCGAGATTCTCAAGGATAGAATCAACGACTTGGCCATGAAGGTAACCAATGCGCAAGGCAGGCTGGACCAGATAGCTAAAATACCTTCCTTCACCACAACCTTAAGATGGAGGAAAGCCGAGAATTTCAAGGAAACAAAACGTGACTGGGAAGCTTTTTGGGGCTTCTACTGGCTCTACAAGGATTTTCCTAAACACGCTAACGTCGAAAATTTTCTGTACGCAGCCTTCGCATCCGCCAATGGGGTGAAGCATCGAGAAAAGTCCATCGAACTAGGAGAAGAGTACTTGGCCAATACGGATTGGAAAAGCTTTCGAGCCGACGTGACATTCATCATGGCCAATGCCTACCGGTCCGAAGCAAAAGTACAGGACGCACTCGCTAAGTCTCTCGATGGTGCCATTAGCACGAAAGACCGGGAAGCGGGCTCGGTGGCCAAGACCAAGGCTGAAGAGTATTACAACCGTTTTTTTGAGCTTTGCGATCGATTTCTCGAGGTCATGCCCGAACACGAATACTCTCGAGACTTTATCAACATGATGGGCTCCGTTTACTTCGGTAGAAAAAGGTTTGATGACTTGCTTGTAAAGTTCGCGGGTTTTGAAAACGGGGTCATGGATAGATCCAAGGGTTACGTTAACAACGAAAAGTTCAACAAAAGCCCAGCCATGGCTCCGGCTCATTACTTCAGTGGTCTAGCCCTGCTAGCGACGGGGAAGTTCAACGAAGCAAAACCGCTGCTCGGCGCCTTGGTGGGAGTGAACGTAACAGGTCTACCGGTCAAAGATCTTTCCGACATGAACGGGCTTGGTGGCGAGAAAGAATTTAAGGAAAAACCATACGTGCCGGAAACTGACTCCAATCAGTCCGAAGGCCTTTGAGGTGAATAACTTCAAATACATTTCAATCAGCCTGACCTTTGGGCTCTTACTCTTCCTGCAGGGGTGCGGAGGAGATGAGGAGCCATCGCTTCCCCCCGAGGATGATAAGGCAAACGCCAAAGAAGAAGCTCCCAAGGCTCCAAAAAAAGAAACGCCACCGGAACCGGAAGAAGAGCCGGAACCCGAACCTACCCCAGACCCCAATGGCGTGTATCTTCCCACTGATGAAGAATCCAGCGGCAAACCCGTCTACGCTGACGGCGATGGTTTTTTCCTTTGGTTCAACGGCCTTGAGTGGAGAATATCCGACAAAGTCGGAGGAGGTAAATCCGTGGCTTCAGGCAAAGCCGCGATTATGGATCCATGGTCGAACGGGGCAAGAACTCGTCATCACCCTTCCGAAGATTATGCAAAAGACGCGACGTTCAGATTGGCCGTCGCATTTCAAGGAAGCGAAGATTACGTCAACGCCATCCGCCTGTTTAACCAATTCGTGATAAAATTCCCTACCGATCAGTTGGTTGCCGATGCCCATCTCAGTCTTGGTGATCTCTCCGTCAGCGGTCTCAAGGGGGACGAAAAACCTAGTTATGAACAAATTTCCAATTCTCGGATGCATTATGGGAAGGTCAGGGAACTAACCCAAAAGGTGAACCTCATTCGTGATTCGTACTTCAACGAAGGTCAGCTAATAGAAAACGTCGCCGTAGATCCAGAAGGTCATGTTAATCATTACTTAACCTTCGATACGAACAAGAACGAAGAGCTTGAGAGCGCAGAATACGCCGCCACGGGATTAGCCGACGAGTACCCCTTCTCTGAGGCCAATATCAACGGCGATAAAGTCGTGGATTGGGAAGAGCTGTACGAAGTGACCACGATTTCTCTATATGCTTCACTTGAAATCCTTTTTCGGGAATTCCTTGAAAAGTTCGGCGACCAAGAGGATTCGGGAGCCTCGCAAGCGACCAAAAAAATTGGCATGGCTTGCGAGAAGCAAGGGCGACCGGCGGAAATGTTAAAGATGTACCATGCCGACATTAAGAAATTCGGGAATGATCCTGGAACCGTGGGCGTTGATGAAATCTTAAAAATCTATTCCGAAAAGTACGAGCACTACGACAAACTATTCGGCAACACTTACAAACTCTTAACTATAATCAAAAATCCGGGCCAAGCCGTTGTGTTTGCCTATAAGGATCGCAAAGGTAGTGAATCCACGATTTCGGGAACGGTGGAAGAAATCCTCAAGGACCGACGCAAGTTGTTGCCATGGTTAGGCTCTGAATTCAAGGGCATGGAGCAAGAAGTTTACGACAAAATGGTTCGTGCTCGCACTTCTGTTTACACAAACGATAACACAAAAAAGGAATTTGACGGATTACGTAAGAAATATGAAAAATTAGTTGCCAATTTCCCAAACGAACTTTCCCCGGCCCAGACGTTCAAGGCTCTCTTCGACGAGGCACAGTCGGCAGGGCAAACGACCCTTGCCTTACGTATGAGGGCCATCCTCGAAAAGGTGGGAGCCCCTGTCTCCGGCACCTATGTCCCCAACCGGGGCGATTTCCCAAACGCAAGTCCTGGCGTCCTTGTGTGGATGGGCAAAAAGCTTCTTGCCCAGAACCAAACCGAGGATGCTATTGCAGCGATGGAACGCTTGGTTAATATGTATGGAGAAACAGGTGGTGAATTTCTTTTCGATGCACACTACGTACTAGGCGAAGCAAGTGAGCGAGAACGCGACCACAAGGCCGCCGCCAACCACTTCGACCAAGCCTTGACCAACTCTTCTTGGCACGAGAACGCGGGTTCCGCCAGAATCCGTATGGGAAGAGCTTATTTCGAGGTTGGAAAAACGGATAGAGACAAAAATTCTTTCGAACGCGCAGCTTCCGCTTTTGAACAAGTTCGTAATGACACCGATATGGCTCTAGAGCTACGTGCCGAGTCCTCTTTCATGATGGGTGAATGTCTATTTGTTCAACGAGATTCAGGAGGTGCGGCTTACTACTATATGGATACGGCATTGAACTTCCCAGCAAGCGTAACTTGGGCAGAAAAATCGTTTTTGCAAGCTATTCGATGCTTCGAGCAAGCGGGAAAGGGAGACGAAGTCACCAAAGTCGAAAAGCAGTATAATTCTTGGTCGGGTAAATATAAATGAGCTTTTCCTTTAACATTCTTCGGCTATCACTAGTTGTTTCAACATTAGGAACGACTGGCTTATTTGGGCAAGATTACTTCAAAACTTATGCCCCAAAACAGGGGTTGCCGGTTAAGGTTTACTATGTGAACAACCCGAAACCGATGGAGACTCGGTTACTAAGTGTAGACGACACGAAGGGCGTTATCAAAACAACCCAGTCAGAGTATAGCTTGAGGGAGTTGAAAACACGGAATAACATCGATCGTTTTGAATACTCCTTTCCCCCCCAGACTCTACAACAGTTAAAGTTTCTCGCAAATGAACAGTACGATCCTAGCTTCCTAACTGCGGTTCGCCCGATCATTTACGGGATATTACCTTTCCACGAAATCAAACCGGAGTTCTTGTCCATTCACGACAATTGCCTAATATATGTTCGAGCTCTCATTGGCATGGAGCAGTTCAACGAAGCTTTTACTCTTCTTTATAAACTAAACCTTAAAAGACTGGATGATTTCGAATATCGGGAATTCTCCGATGCGGCTCTGGAATTGGCGGGAAAAATGATAGCGGCTAACCCAAAGTCCGCCAATCATGTCAGGACTCTTTTAGCCAAGATAAATATTCGAAATAATGGGGCCGACCATGAAGCCTACCTCAAGCTTTGCGACTCTCTTCGTAGAAACAAACTGTATCCCAATGCAATCGAAGCCTATGTCCGCTTGGGGGCAAACCTTCAAAACGCTTCAAATAGTCCCCTCAAGGGAATTGTCGCGATTTGGCCAATCTATTGTCACCTGAAAATGTACGAGCTTTATGCTCCCCACGCCGCGTCGAATCCTCAATACGCGGCAGCAGCCAGTCTATCCTTCAACACCGCCGCCCAAGGATTAAAGAAACTCGATGAGAATCCTCCCAAGCGTCAAACCAATGAATACTCTCTCTATAAGTTACTGCGGGCTTTGCTACGAATACAGTATGCAAAACGTTATGAAGCTCAAGGGAGCAAGGAGCAAGCTGCTGAATATTACAGACAATCGGTACTTGAAGTCACGGAGGGCATAGTTATGGCACGCGTCGGATTGGATTGGTTGCCCGAATCTTTACTCATGGCCGGTGGCGCCTATGAAAAACTTAATCTTAACGAAGCAGCCCGCAACGTATACCGACAGGTAGGAATTTTCTATAAAGATTCAAGTTGGGCGGCTGAAAGCAAAAAGCGGATAGCTGCCTTGCCACCCTCTTGAACCTTTTTACGTATTTGACGATAACGGCCCACCTATGACATCAGGTATTAATATTAAAATTATGAAAATAGGAAGTTTACGAAATTTACTATCAACGCTTGTCGCGTTCGCGGTTCTGTGCCCGGGCATGCTGGCAACAACGGCTCACGCCCAAACGAAGTCCTTCGGCCAGCAACTGATGGAGTCGTTGGGTTGGACCTTCCTCATCCCTTTTCTTCTCATGATGGTGGGCGGTATTACCCTCATCATCTACAACGGCATAGCCATCAGAAAAAAGGCTTTCGTTAAGAAGGAGGTCGTAGAGCCCATTCTTCAAGAAGTTAGCAGACTAAACATCGACGGAGCCCGAGCACTGTGCGAGCAGTACAAGCTTCCCATAACTGCGGTACTTAAAGCCGGACTTGATAGAATTCAAGATGATGAACTGGATACCGATTCAATAGAGAAAGGATTGGAGGAAGCCTCGGCGATTGAATTGGCTAAACCATATACTTGGATCAACATGTTGAATACCATAGGTTCCATCGCCCCGATGATTGGGTTGCTCGGAACTGTGACTGGTATGATTGGAGCTTTCAATGTACTCACTGAATCTGGAATGGGTGGAGAATCTAGTCAGAAAATGGCAGGAAATATCGGTAGTGCATTATGGACCACTGCCTCCGGATTGATTGTCGCCATACCCACCCTGATCGCGTATTTTATATACAAAACAAAATTCGGCACTATTGCAGCTGAAGTAAATCGTGTAGCCGGCAACATGGTATTTACACTAGTCCGTGCAGCTCGCGGAGGATTTGATGAGGAGGGTGGCGAAGGCGAGGAGTATTACGACGATGAGGGCGATTCCATGACTCCTCTCCCACCGGGAATCCCATCTCCACCTGCTTGAATCACCTATTGCGGGTACAATTATTGTTATAAAAGTAAAGCCGACACCTTCATGAAAGGGTTTCAAGCCGAAGAAAGCAACGATGCTCCTGATTTGACGCCGATGATCGACGTCGTCTTCTTGCTGATCGTATTCTTCATGGTCGTTGCCCAGCAAATGTCTGAGCAATACGTAGAACTGGAACAGATGGCAGTGGCTAGCCGATCTGCGGTGAAGGAGTCACCTCCACCGCGCACCATAATTACGATAGACGACACGCCCGATGGACAAAAGTTCTACTGGGGAGAATCGGAAATCGACCTCAACCAAGTTGGCTTTTACGTCAGCAAGCATCCAGAGTGGAAAGTTTTTTTAAGGGTTCATCCCAAAATCACCCACTCTTTGGTTCAGGACGTCTTGAAGGAAATAGGTAACGCCGGCCAAGCCGATATCATCTTTGGCACATGGCAGGTCGCAAACGGAGGAGGAAAGTAACGATATGGAATTCTTCAAGAAGCTCATAAGGGAAGAGGATACTGTCGATCTTACTCCGATGATCGATGTAACGTTCTTACTATTGATCTATTTCATGGTTACGACGATGCTGAAACAACCGGAAGCGGAACTTTCCATTCAACTCCCCGGCAAGCCTGCGAATAGCGATCTTAAGCCGATGCCCCTGCTTAGCGTCGAAATAGGAGATTATGGTCAAGTCATCTTGAATGGATCAGAAATTGAGCAAGCAACAACTTCAACTGGAGCCCCCAATTACGAAATGTTGGATTTGGTAGCCAATTTGAAACAGCAAAAAAGTATGCGCGATCAACTCATTGCGAGCGGTGCCAGATCCAAGGAAGAAGCCGAATTGAAAGTTCAGATAGAATCCTCAGGCATTGCCGAACATCAGTCATCGATCAGCGTGCTTAATGCTTGTTCCACGGCAGGTATTGAAAAGATCACCTTTGCTTTCGAATAGTACGTCGTTTTATCGTTAAGAAGGATATCCCATGATTCCTTCTTTTTAACATCCCTCCTCGATCCTTTATCAATGTCGATTGTAAAGAAATTCCTCCACACGCGGATGCGCGTCAACGATCTTGAACAAACGGTTGCCTTTTACCAAAAGGTATTCGGATTGGAGGTGACCAAGCGGCACGAGTCTCCTCGCGGTTCAAAACTCGTGTTTCTCGCCGTTCCGAATAGCGACGAGGAAATCGAAATCACTTATTACCCCGATTCTGGTTCCGTAAAAGTGCAGGAAGACCTTATGCACCTAGCCTTCGAGGTCGAGAGCATGGACTCGTTTGGTGAACACATTCAATCATTAGGAGTGGAATTCAGTGATGGTCCCACACCAAGTTCCTCTGGTTCTATTTTCGCCTTTGTAGATGCTCCGGAAGGTTACGAAATAGAAGTCATTCAGCGGCCGCAGGAGATCTAACCTCTCAATCAAAGCACTCAATCCATAAGGTTTAGGACATCTTTAGTCCGTCTATGTCTCAATGGTTTCACCTACGCCTGTAATAGTTGTCATGGGTGTTTCCGGATGTGGAAAAAGCACCATCGGTTCCGCTCTCGCCGATCATTTCGAATGTTCGTTTCTTGAAGGCGATGATTTTCATCCCCGAGAGAACAAAGTCAAAATGGGTAAGGGTCTTCCTCTGAATGATCATGACAGAAAAGGGTGGTTTGCGGCCATTCGGGACGCCTTAAAGAAGGAGTCCAATCTTGTAATCGTATCATGTTCCGCCCTCAAGCAAAAGTACCGGGATTTTTTTTTAGAACTACATCGCCCTATAGTCTACCTCCATCTTACTGGAGATCGCTCATTGCTGGAGGAGCGAATTGGGAGCAGATCCGGACACTTCTTCAACCCCAAATTGCTTGATAGCCAAATTGAAACACTTGAACCTCCTTCGGATGATGAGCTTGCCGTTAGCATAGAAATTTCCGATACTGTTGAAAATATTGTGAATTCCTGTATCCACGGTTTAAAAGCATACCTTCCTGCATCACCAAGATAAGCCTCCATGCATCACATGAAAACTACTCACATTCACTATGCCGTCGTAACTGGCTTTTTATTTATATTCGGTCTCTCTTCCGGATGCGTTACAAGTTCCACCAATTCAGCAGAAGACAAGAGTTCGTCGGGAAAAGCATGGAAATCTGTCTTCGACGGCAAAACACTGGGAGATTGGAAAGTCACCGACTATGCAGGTAGAGGCGAAGTAAGCTTCGATGAAAACGGGAGTCTCGTCCTCGGAATGGGCATCGAGTTGACAGGAGTCCACTTGCCGGACGGAGGAGATTACCCAACTATCGATTATGAAATTGCCCTGCAAGCAAAGCGCGGACAAGGGGGCGATTTTTTCTGTGGTCTGACCTTCCCATACTTAGACTCCAACGCCACTCTCATTCTCGGCGGATGGGGCGGTGCTCTCGTCGGCATATCAAGTATTGATGACTTCGATGCATCCGAAAATGAAACGGGAGATGTTTACGTCTTTGAAGAAAATCGCTGGTACGACGTTCGCCTTCGAGTCACCAAGGCCAAGCTGGAGGCATGGGTCGATGCAAAGAAAATTATCGACTGCGAAGTCGGCAATCGAAAGATCAGCATGCGTTCCGGTGAAGTCGAGCTAGCCGCCCCGCTGGGCCTTTGCAGTTACGCAACTACAGGAGTAATTCGCAAAATGCGCATCCGGAAATTAACCCCGTGAAACCTCAAACCAATACAAAAGTAATCGCTCGAAAACAAAAATCTAAACTTTAACCTTTATAAGTACCATGAAATTCATCCGCATTCTCTCTCTCGTTTCGTTCACGCTCGCCGCCACCGCGACATTCGCCCAAAACAAGGGTGCCAAGCCAGTGGCAGCACCTGCTCCACAGCAAAAACTGGAGCTCGTCAAGGTTTCTTCGCTCAATACAATTGCATCGAATCAAGAGTTTCAAAAAAACGTACAGCTCGTTCAACAACAGCGCTCCTTAGCGGTTCAGTTACACTCAAAACTTCAGAATGAGCAAGACGAACAAAAGCACGTTGGATTGAAGAAGCAATTGGCAGATCTTCAAGCCAAGTTGAATGAGAACAACAAGATGATGTTCAAAACCTATGGCTTCACCCTAAACCGCAATTACGTACTTACAGTTGAAAAAGCTCATGTCCATATGTGGGTTACCGCCGAAGAAGCAGTCGCGATAAAGTCCCGCACGTCAACCGATGGCAAGGATGAGGCAAAAAAGGACGACGGTCAAAAACCTAGCGGTCTTCGCGGTCTGTTCGGAGGAAACAAGAAGAAGTAAGTCGCTGTTTCAGGATTTTCCAATTTGGAGATGGAGCGATTTTTCTACTTGAGATATACGATTCCATTAAGACTAGTTATTCTTAGTTGATCTTCTCCCAGGCGTAGGCACTGTAACGATAAAACCTTCGAGGCGATATCGAGGAGTCGTCATAGTAAATCCATTCACCGGGTTCTGATTGATAGAGGTTGGGGTATACGTAAGAACTAGTCCATAGCCAACCTAACGTGGGGTCGTAAAACCAAATTGAGTTCGTATTGGTATTCTCACCTTCACGGTAAATCCATCCATGGTACTCGTGGAATAGCCACCCTATATTAGTATCGTAGTAGTTGCCGAACCAAGCGAAGCATCGCCAACCGTCACCCAAATGCTTGGCGTAATTCCAAGTGTGTTCGGCATGGTCGAGTACATAAACGCGAACACCTACGGGAGAGGTAGTAAGATTACCGTCGGACAAGGTAACGGAAATTTCATAAACGTTGTCAATTCCGGCATCTGTTGGCAATTCGAAGTCTGGAGCAGTTTTGAAAGAAAGAAGGCCTGAGGTTTCATTCAAATCAAACATTTGGGAATCTCCCTCTTCTTGGAGACCGAAGGTGACGGTATCACCATCCTCGTCCTCCGCAGCGAATGTTAGAACCGAGAGATTGTTCTCGGTGACATTTACTTGAACCACGCCTGCGGTAAGATTGTGCAAGAGGCTGGGAGCAACATTTAGTTTAGTGAAAACGGCAGTAATACCCTTATTTCCGTTCATGGAAAAAGTAATGTTGGCCATACTGCTGTTTGCATCTCCCTTCCATCTCGAAAATGCATATCCTGAGGCAGCATTGGCAACGAGGGTGACGTTCGCATCCACGGAATGAAGAAAACTGGTGCTTGAGGAGATGGACTGGTCGTTGGACATCATAACTTCTCCGAATCCCTCGACTGCAACGGTTAAAGTATAATTAATTGGAAGTTCGGAAGTATCGTCAAGGATAGAGATTCGTAAGATTGCAGAAGTGATATCGATGCCATCAGAAATAGTTATCTCCAAATCGTAAGCGTGGTTCAGGTCCGCATCAGCGGGGTTTTCGTAGTCGGGAGGGATAAGAAAACGAAGAATGCCCGTGGTGGAATTTAGGTCGAAAAGGTCTGAGTCCGTACCGGAAAGAGCAAATGTTACGGCGTCACCGTCTTCGTCGGAGGCATTGAGGTCTAGGGCGACAGTTGTATTTTCCGTCAAGGTAATGGAAAAACTATTGTCAGTCAGAACATGCGTCAGCTGAGGGAGTGCATTAAGTTTATTGAAGACAGCAACGACGGTCTTGTTGCCGTCCATTGTGAGCGTCAGGGGATTCTCGCTGCCGTTGGCATCTCCCGTCCAGTTGGCGAAAACATAGCTTGTGCCCGCCGTTGCCGTAATGGAAGCTGTATCATGAAGCTCGTAGGTTCCTTCGCCGGTATCGGAGACGACTCCCTCCCCCTCCGTTTCAATCGTGAGGTTTACATATATTGGGGCAATTGAACCCGAGTCGGTCACAGTGACTCGAAGTGTTATGGAATTGGGAGGAGCTTCAGAGTCGGTGTAAAAAACGGTCAGGGCGTATATATTGTCTGAGTTTGAGTCCGCGGGCGAAGCGAAGTTCGGTGGGGTTCGAAATCGAACAACTCCAGTGGCGGAGGCGATTCTAAAGAGAGTATCGTCATTGGAGTCACCAAGGGAGAAAGAGACGGCATCGCCGTCCGCATCGGCAACCGAAAGGGTCACTACGGATACATTGCCGTCTGTGGCAGTGACCAATAATTCTCCCGCCTCTGTCGAATTAGTAAGAACCGGGGCGGAGTTTATACGATATTCGTAAGCACCTAAATCCGGAGCAGAACCGTAACGAGTTTTGCCCAGAGCGTCGGACGAGGAATAGCCGGAAACTGAGGGAGACGCTTGATCGATTGCGGGAGAGGAGGCCTGTAATCCAAGATCATCATCCTCTGTGCCGACTAAATTATCAGTTCCATCTGCATCAATGAAAAGCGGATCCCCCGAAAGATTTCCTAAACCACTTGGCAACTCTGAAGACTGCGAAGATAAGAAAAGAGAATTGTTGATGCTTACGGCTCCCGTGTTTTTGTATATGTCCGGAATGACATTTGCCGAATTACCCCAAATAATCGAGTTTTCCAATTCCATCGTTTCACCTGTAAAAAGAAGCGTTACCCCACCTTCCTCAGCAACATTTCCATATAATGTACAGTTCACGAAGCGAGTAGTGCCATCAGCTTGAAGAACACCACTCCTGTAGTTTGCTTTATTTCCCGAAATGACACAGTTGACAAAAGATGTCGATGTGGTGCCGTTTGCCAGCATAGCCATACCGCCACTGGAACCGGAACTCCCATTAGCCTCGTTGCCGATAAAGCGACAATTCGTAAAAGTCATCCCCGTAGTCCCCCAAGCCGAGACCGCGCCACCAGAATTACTATAATTCCCTAGAAAGAGGTTATTTGTTGCCAGTAAGTTCTGTCCTCCGGAAACATAAATTGCCCCCCCGTAACTTTCGGCGGAATTGTATCGAAATTCGTTGCCGCTCAGTACTGGAAGAGAACTTGAATCAATGGAGATGGCGCCACCGGAATTTAAGGCAGCTGCATTCGAGGCAAGAACACAATTAGAAATCGTGGGTGAAGCATTGTTTAGATGGATAGCGCCACCAGAGTTGTTGGCATTGGTAATGTTGCCAGTAAAGGAGCAGCGCAAAATTGTGGGCGAGGCATTTTTAAAATAGATGCCCCCTCCCCCATTCCAAGAAAGGTTTTGATTGGATGTGAAATTGGAATCTGAAAGAGAGCCCGTTGTTTCTTCCCAAAGTATTGCCCCGCCTTCATGAGTAGCTTTATTTGAAGTAAAAGAGTTAAAAGAGCCTTGTATCGAACCTCCTTTGAGCCGGATTGCCCCGCCACCGTTCGAGTTAAGGCTTTGATTGGTGACGAAAGAACTCGAGTTGAGTGTTAAGTTCGAATTTAGGCTGTTAATGGCTCCACCGTAATAATAGGAGTGATTTGAAACAAAACGACAGGCAGTTAGCGTAAGGGTTGAAGAATTGAGATCAACTGCGCCCCCATCGCCAGTCGAGCCCGTGATATTACCATTGAAAGTGCAACCAATAAGCGTTGCGTTAGATTCATTCAAGAAAATGGCGCCTCCCTGTTGATTGGCAGAGTTACTTGAGAAAACACAATTCTTGATCGTAAAAGCCGAATGCTCAGCCCAAAGCGCACCACCTTTACCTCGATCGTCAGAATAATTTTCGTTGGCATTGCCATCGGTTATAAAAAAACCATCTAGGGTGGCATTTGCGGTGGGGATCACCACGTGATAACAATTATCGGCAGAAACATTAGGATCGCCGATATCGCCAGAGAGAATGGTTATGTTAGCCGAGTAATCTCTTTGGGTCAGGGAGGTTTCCACCCCCGTAAAGCCTCCGTACACGGGAATGTCCGGAGGAAGCAGAAAAGCGGATGGGCGCACAACTCCCGGCTTATAGGTGCCTTCGGCAACCCACACCTCCGAAAAGGGATGCTTGGATCGCAATGCTACTGCCAAATCCGTGTAGGCATTAGTCCAACTGGAACCATCCCCGGCACCAAATGCATCGACGTCGACAAAGAGTGTGCTCGAACGGCTAGCTGTAAAGTTGTGAGCCACTGAGTCTGCAGAAAGTGAACTGACCGTAGTACTCGCAGGCAGAAACGTGTGACCTATTTTACTCGGTGTGATTATTCCGCTCCACCCCTCGGTGACTTCATGCCGGAAGGTGCCATTTGCGTCGGTGGCCACTGGTTCGCCTCCATTAGAAAAAGTCATGGTGACTCCAGAAATCCCGAAACCGAGTGAGTTGGTCGCTATACCTGCAATAAGAGGAGAAGTCGAGATTGTGGTCCCGGAATCCACTTCGGTTACTAATACGGTGGTGGAGTTGACGCCTGTTGCAGAAAGATTGATTGTGGCACTACCGTTGACCGTATCAGAATCCGAAAAGGCAGATATTTGCAAAGGGTGCGGAAGGTTCCAATTGCTCGAGTCAAAGGTCATCGATGAAGGACTGGTGATCATCAAGTCGGCATCACCGCCGGCAACAAGGGAAATGTTAACCGACAAGGGAGAGGAAGGCTTTACCGCAAGTCGGACGCCAAACGATCTCGAGTTTCCTTCTTGGATCGCCAACGAAGAGAGGGAAGGAACAATACTCTGCACGACTGCGGAACGGAAATTGGCCACATAAGGGCTAGTAAACTTAAGAACCTGAGCATTGTCCTCCGTTCCTACATTACCGGTAGTTGTTCCGAGATAAGAAACATCGGGATTAGAGAAGAAAGGTATCGTGTTAGGAAAGGTGGAGGTAGGTTCGGTATCGTAGGACATCACAGTAGCGTATCCGGAATTTCCCGAAAGCCATCGTTTACCATAGGAAAAAGACCTGAATTCGTAACTTCCGTCCACGTCACTGGAGTCCTCTCTATTATGCAAGCAGCCCATATTGTGCCCTAGTTCGTGGGCAAGAGTATAAGAGGGGGCACCCATTTGATCCCAAACACTTACGCTGAATCCTTGAGAGGCGAAATCAATACTGGGGTACATCATGGTATTGGCTAATCCCCCGGAGTTACTCTCAGTAGCAAGCAAAGCTACGAGATCCGCGCCATATTGATCGCGAAGGGCGTGGACGTCGTCCATGTAGCCGTCAGCTGTTCCCGCGAGGCGTTCCAAGTCCGTTTCGAGGACACCCGTCGGGGTATAGGAAACTTCAGCTAAATGGACGAGACGCAGCTGTAAGTTGACTTGGCTGTTGCGGTAGCAGAGGTTGGCGTCGGCCACGGCCTTGGCGACATCCGCCGCCAACGGGGTGATTCCTGCCGCCTCATCGACAACGGCGGATGGATAGACGACCAGCAAGTCTACAAGGTTGCCGTCGCCATTGCGCCAAGTCTTGATGCGCCGTTGCCGACGGGGATCGGGCGGTAACTTCTTCCCAAGCAAGCAACCACCACATGAGCGTTTTTTTGCACTGACAGGTTTAATTTTCAGATCTCCCGATGGCCCGCGAAAGGAATAGGCGTGACCAGCAGCAAAATGAACAGTTCCGCTCAGCAAATCATCGACCTTAGCAAATGTCATGAATCCTACGGACACCCCCGTCAAATCCCCAGTCCAAGAGAAATCCCCTCCACCCAGATCCATGCCGGAGATTCGGTTGGCTACGACCTTATCTCCATTTGATAACTGAAAGTTGATTTCAGAAGAAAGGAGATTAGCTTTATCCAGTGAATCACTAGCAAAAGTTAACGGGGAAAGAATCACAACCAGAAGGTACGAGCCCAACAAACATCCAAAGAGTTTCATTCCTATAAATCTCGGCATGAACCCGTTTACGGACAAGCGAAATCGTTAATTTCTAAAATAAGCACCTAGATGACTACTTCACTCCGCTTCGAAGGAAAGCGAGTAGGTCGAGGACTTCGTCGGGGTTCATTGAGTTGATCAAGCCGGGCATCATGGCGGACAATTTGGATGGTTTAGTTTCCTTGATTTCTCCTTTGGGAATTCTAAGAACATGATCGGGGGCCATTGGTGTTGGCATAATGAGCATGTGACCGTCTTCTTCTCCCAGGATTCGGCCGAACTGCTCGGTACCGTCTTTTTTGACCACCACGCTATTATTATACTGGTCTGAAATCACGTTGTTCGGGTTGAGGATGGCGTCCGCGAGGTCGCGGGGACCAAAACGCGTGCCGGCCTCAGTCAGATCAGGTCCGCCCAAGCCACCTTCACTGCCAAAGAGATGACAGTTCGCGCATAGGCCGGCTTTAAACATTGCGTGTCCATTGGTTAGGTCTCGATCATTCAATCCCTCCTTTTCGGCAAGCTTGCCAACAGTTTCAACGGTCCATGTACGACCAGGACCCTTGGGGCGAGGAAGCACAGCGGCAATAGTAGTTGTAAGCTCTTCGCTCAAGACTGCCAGTTGCGACCTTTCCTCATCGGGAACATTCTTGAGGGCTTCCTTCTTTATATTGTTGAGAAAGCCGGAGAAACTGTTCCCGCCGCGGAAACGCTTGGCATTGTTAAACCAACTAAAGAAGCTTTTCCGCAGACTCGGAGTCCAACCGGCCTTGGCCACGCGGAGACAGTAAGCATAGTTGATTTGTTGTTTCTCGGGCCGCGAGTCCAAGGTGGCAAGGAAAGCGTTGCCATAGCCACTTCGAACGAGAAGTTTCGTGTCTAGGTAGTCGTCCTGCTCGTTACGATTTTGCGCAAGCATGGGGATAGTTTTTGCAGGTACTGAATCGGCCTCGAGATAGGTGAGCATGATGCAGAGTTCACGATTAAGAGCATCACTGGCGGCAGGGTAGTGAGGGTCTAGCTTGCTGATTAGCTTTGCCGCAGCTTTCGGGGTAGGCCTACCAAGACGGGTGAAGACAAGACCATAGTTTCGCAACAAGTGCAGTTGGCGGACCTCACTTAGCTTAACCCAATCAAGACGGTCGAGAGCAATGAGAATTTTGTCTCGCAAGTCAGAGGAAGCATTGCGAGCAAGAGCAGTGACAGCAGAAAGTAAGGATTGGGGATCCTGTTCGGCCAAAGCCTTGGACGACCATGCGTCCACCGGTTGATGCTCTAGAGCAACACGGGCGGCATTACGAATGAAACGATCATCGCTGCCAAGGTTCTTCCAGATCTTGTTAAGGTCGCCCTTATTTCCCGGTCGCTGCAAATCTTCCATTGAACGACGGATGGTTCGTAGATCTTTTCCAACGGCAAAGCTTCCGGAAACCGCCTTGGTTGATTCACTGCCCGAGTAGGAAACTTTATAGAGAAAAGATTTCGACCCACGCCCGCCAACCGCAAAATACATAGATCCGTCTTGCGGGTGGATTATGGCATCGGTCACGGGGAGAGGTTTTCCGCCCACGAACTCTTCCCTCATTGCCTTGTAGGAACTGCCCTCAGGCTTCAGGTGAATGGCCCAAATGGAACCATAAGTCCAGTCGAGTGCGTAGATGGCCGATTGATACTTGGAAGGAAATTTTGCACCCGATCCTGAAATTACGCCCGTTGGAGATCCGGGGCCGATGTCCACCACCGCAGGCAAAGTATCGGCATAGTAGGCAGGAAACTTGCCAGACCCGTTTCGCCAACCGAACTCTCCCCCATTCACGGCGTGGCAAATTCGCGTCGGCCGATACCATGGTGAACCTGCATCCCATTCCATATCGGAATCGTATCCGAACAATTCGCCATCGCCGTTGAAGGCGATTCCATAGGTGTTGCGAAATCCGGTACTCACCAATTCCCATGATTTACCCTCGGGATCAGTACGACAGATCCAACCGCCCGGCGCCATGACGGAACGAGCATGCCCGCGAGCATCGGGCATCCGAGGCAGCAACTGGTCCTCCTGCCAGACCTTGGGCACCAAAGAACCTTCCAGCGAAGGTAGTCTGGTCATATTCCCAGCGACGACGTAAAGTTTCTTCCCGTCAGGTCCCAACTCCACGTCATGGGGACCATGCTCCCCACCACCGGAAATCGCTCTTAGTTTTTCAAGTTTGTCGAACTGATCGTCGCCGGTGGTGTCCTTAAGGCGATAAAGGCCGCTGCCGGGGCCGCCATTGGCACAAACGTAAAGGCTATCAAATGCCCAAAGCATACCATGTCCGCCCGTCATTTTCACATCCATCTTTTCGACGAAGATTTCTTTTTCTCCACTTGGCAAAGTGATGCGATAAAGGCCCGCCCCGCCTTGATCACAGGCGTAGATTCGTCCTTTTTCGTCCACGGCAAGTGAAACCCATGAGCCTTGGGAGCGAGGAACATCGTAAATCATTTCCACCTTAAACCCTTCGGTGCTACGAAGCGTGTTGTTGGCGATTCCTGCGGGCCTAGGCGCTGAGGGACTTCCGCCTCCATTTGAAAAGACATAGCCCCATGGATCATCCCCAATCGTGCCGACTACAACAGGTTTTTTCCCGTTGGGAAATCCTTCCATTTTCCAGTTGGTCGCCTCTCCAAGAAGATCCTTGGGGTCCTTATCGACAAAACGCCAAGAATCGTCGGTTACGATCACAACCTTCTTGCCATCCGCTTTGGTGATTTCCAATTGCAACACAAAACCCGCCGGACCACTGGCATTGTGGGCTACGGCCGCTATCACGTTGCCACCCTTCTTCAGCAGTTTTTTGACATCCGCAGATACGGCAGCGTTCCAATTCCCACTGGTACCTATTGATTTACCATTAACGAACACCGTGCTGCTGTTATCGCAAGTAAACAGAAGCTTGGCTGCTTTCGGAGCACTTTCCAAATCTACCGTTTTGGCAAAATAAAGCGGGTTATTGGGACGATCGCCCCTAGCATCCCAAATCCATTTGGCTTTGGGTTGAACGGCTTTCACGCCGATATTAAGAAGAAAAGCTAACGCTAAGAAAATAGAGAGGATACGATAAGAGAACATAGAAAAAAAAGAACGATAAGTTGTGAAATCCGCAAAGTAAAAAGCTCCACTTTACAAGCTTTCGTTCCTAGGGGAAAAGATGCTGCACACAGTTAATTGAATTTTCGAAATACACTCCTCTAAGGATTACAGCCTTCTGCTTTTTGCTCTCTCAAGCGAAGCTGACCACAAGCTGCGTCGATGTCATGACCTTTTTCCGTACGAAGAGTCACCGCGGGCGGGTGTCCTCTCTCGACCGTTTGTAGAAAGGTTCTGATGCGGTTCTCCGAAGGCCGTTCCCATTCAAGCCCATCTACTTTGTTGTAGGGGATTAGATTCACCTTGGCTCGAAGCCGTCGGGCGTGGGCAGCAAGCTTTGTAGCTTGGACAGGATCATCGTTCACTCCGTCGATCAGAATGTATTCGAGCGTGATCATCTTGCGACGGGTTCTCACAAAGGTTTCACAGGCGTCGAGTAGCTCTGCCACGGGGTAGCGCTTGTTGATCGGCATGATTTTCTCGCGAGTGGCGTCGTCGCCGCCATGAAGAGAGATAGCTAGGCGGATTTGTGCAGGGTAAGAGGCAAGTTCTAGAATACGCGGAACAAGTCCACTCGTGGAAAGGGTTACGTGTCGAGCGCCGATTCCCAATCCCTTGGGAGATAGAATCACGTCGAGGGCAGGCAAAAGTGCGGGCAAATTTGCGAGAGGCTCGCCCATTCCCATGAAGACGAGGTTGTCGATCCTGCGACCAGCCTCGTTCCTCGCGAGCAGGATTTGACCTAAGATTTCCCCAGTTGATAGGTTTCGCTTTAATCCGTCGAGTCCACTTGCGCAAAACTTGCACCCGAGGGCGCATCCGACTTGAGTGGAAACGCAAAGCGTGAGGCGCGAAGCACGAGAACCATCCGTACCTAGTGTGGCCGGAATCAGAACGCTTTCGATGAACTGGCCGTCGCGTAAGCGCCATAAAAATTTGCGAGTGATGTCGGCAGATCCTTGAACGCGGGCTTGCTCCATAGGTCGGATCTCCCATTCATTCGCAAGTCGAGTCCGCAAGTCGGAAGGCAAGTTGGACATGGCATCGAAATCGAGCACGCCTTTATCGTAGACCCATTGACGGATTTGCTCCGCTCTGTATGCGGGAACATCAGGGAAGTCCCAATCCTCGGGAGATTTGTCGGTAAGAAGAGGACGCTGGGATGTTTCACTCATTTCTAACCAACACCTAGAGAATGCCCACGGTTTTCGCGAGCGGAATTGACCGACAGACTAGAGTTCTTGGATCTTTAGGCCAAAAGCTGTTCTATCGGCTCAGCGCCTTCTACTCCCACTAAGCGGCGATTGAGACCGCCATAGAAATAATTTAGGGCATTGGGATCGAGCCCCATCAGATGTAATATAGTGGAATGTAGGCGCTTAACGTGGAAGCGATCGACAACGGCGGCACTACCTAATTCATCAGTCTCGCCCACACTAATGCCGCCCTTTATCCCGCCACCGGCCATCCACATGGTAAAGCCATAGGAATTATGATCCCGACCGGTACCCTTCGCATATTCTGCAGTCGGTTGACGACCGAATTCGCCACCCCAGACAACGAGAGTCTCATCAAGTAACCCTTGCTGTTTAAGATCCTTTAGAAGACCAGCGATAGCTTTGTCCGTATTGCCTGCATGATAGGTGTGATTCTTTACAAGATCACCATGGGCATCCCAGTTGGCATCGTTGTGGTTTCCACCTGAGTAAATTTGGACAAAGCGCACTCCGCGCTCAACAAGGCGACGAGCAAGCAAACACTTCCGACCAAAATCTTCGGTTCTAGAACCATCAATACCGTAAAGCTTTTTGATGTGGTCCGGCTCCTTGTCCAAGTCGACAGCCTCGGGGGCCGATGCCTGCATCTTATAAGCAAGCTCGTATGAGGCTACTCTAGCGGCAAGGTTGGTGTTGTCGTAGCGCTCGGAAAGGTGCCCCTCATTTGCCTTTCGAAGGTGATCCAAAAGCGTACGCTGTTCGGTCTTACTCATCCCATCTGCATTTTCGAGATCCAGAATTGGCGTTCCCTGAGAACGCAGCACCGTGCCTTGGTAACTAGCCGGCATGTAACCACTAGACCAGTTCTTGGCACCGCTGATGGGACCACCGGTCTTATCCAGCATAACAACGTAACCGGGAAGATTCTCGTTCACGCTACCCAGACCATAGTTCACCCATGAACCAATGGACGGGTGACCGGAAAGCAATTGGCCAGCATTCATCATTAGCATAGCCGAACCATGTATAGGTGAATCCGCAGTCATGGAATGAACAAAGGCAATATCATCCACACAAGAGCCGATGTTTGGGAAAAGATCTGAAACCATTTTTTGACATTGGCCGTATTCCTTGAACTGCCATTTAGGTCCGACCACTCTACTCTTGTTGCGTTTACCCCCACGACCAAATGTCTTTATATCGATGGTCTTTCCATCGAGAGGATAGAGCTTTGGCTTGTGATCAAAGGTGTCGACTTGGCTGGGGCCGCCATACATGAAAAGGAAGATGACCGATTTGGCCTTCCCCTTGTAATGAGGCTCCTTGGGTGCTAGCGGATTGACGAATTTCGCCATTTCCTGAGCAGTTGCTTGTGACTGGAAAAAGCCATCTTGAGCCAACATTCCCGTTAACCCAAGAGAGGCAAAACCTCCGCCAATATCTTTGAGGAACTCACGGCGATGGACCTGTCCGCAGAATGTGTTTTGTGGCTTGTTCATGATATTTCAGATGATGGGGTAGAAGGAAAGTTATAGGGGTTCAGTCCAAGTAGACAAATTCATTAAGGTTGAGGGCGAGGAGAGCAAAGCGTTCCAAAGCGACTTCTTCGGAAAGGCCGCCCATAGAACGCATGTCTTTAATCATTGCGAGACCCGAGCTAACTTCTTTTTCAGAGGGCTTCCTTGATAACGCGATCTGAAAAGCTCGAGCAACTTGATCCGCGGGAGCAGCACCCGCTTCGTCGCGAAGTCGCTTGGCAAAAACCTTCGCCGAATCGTTCATGAACTTTCCGTTAAGCATATTTAGAGATTGAGTGGGCACCGTGGTGGCAAAACGTACGGGACACGAAGTATCCATGTCGGCCATGTCGTGATTGATAAGAATAGGCATTTGCATGGAGCGCTTCACCTTCACGTAAACGCTCCGACGAGCAGACTCTTCTGGAGACGACTTGCCCCACCCCGCCCCCGGACGAGACGCGGTTGCGAGAACTATTTGAGGGAGGGGAGGAGTGATACTAGGACCACCGGGCTTTAAGTTGAGTGAACCGCATGCCGACAAAATCGAGTCGCGAATCTCCTCGGCCGTCAACCGCCGCATGTCGAAACGCCTAAATAGATCGTTTATCGGATCTTTTTCGAAAGCTAAATCACTGGGAGCAGATGAACGTCGGTAGGCCTTCGACGTCATGATCAGCTTGTGCATTGCCTTAATATTCCAGTCTCGATCCATGAACTCAACGGCCAACCAGTCGAGCAAGGCGGGGTGAGTGGGTTTGATTCCCTGAAAACCATAGTCACTTGTGCTACGAACGATGCCACGCCCGAAATGGTGCTGCCAAACCCTGTTCATCATTACTCGTGCGGAAACGGGATTGTCTTTGGAGGTAATCCATTCAGCGAGAACCCGGCGACGGCCGGAGGTCCTGGCGGTTTTATAACTGTCAGGGATAACGGCTGCCGGAGGTCGCAGAACGCTCGGGAAAGAGGGTTGAACGCCATCA
>JACKQG010000887.1_pt1 | contig 22540 bp, 21 predicted proteins | sample 8237621 | NCBI WGS metagenome assembly JACKQG01 (sample SAMN15677084, study PRJNA649215) | marine metagenome | biome: marine; feature: Black Sea; material: saline water; isolation source: suspended particulate matter (SPM) from the Black Sea western gyre | collected 2013-06-09/2013-06-10 | depth... | reverse complement strand
ACGCAAGTCTTTCCGTATCAATCATTTTTTTTTCCAGCTTTTCCCGGTATTCAAGTTCTTTTTGTTTTTCTTCCTCAAGCCGGATCATTTCAAAAGCCTGGTTAATTTTATTTACCAGGTGATCAATCTCAACCGGTTTTGTCAGATAGTCAAAAGCACCGGATTTGATACCTTCAACCCCGTCAGAAACAGCAGCATTCCCTGTTAAAAGAATCACCTGGGTCTTTTCATTCCGCAGTTTGATCGCTTTTAAGGTATCAATGCCGTTCATCCCCGGCATTTTAACATCCAGCACCACCACATCCATGGGTTCACGACCAAGAATCTCCAGACATTCTTCTCCGGTTGAAGCCTGTACCGGGACAAATCCCCTTTTCCCAAGCCGCCGGGCGATTGCCGTTCTAAACCCTTCTTCATCATCCACTAAAAGAAGACGACCCTTATCATCATCAAGTTTGTTCATGCCAAAATTTTCCCTAAATTAAACCTAAAATTCTCCACCACACCGCTGCAACAACCACTAATACTGTCAACAAAATCGGTGTGGCCACAAGTCCCACCTTTGTCAGGTCTGACGATTTAAAATACCTGTAACTGTAGGCAATGGCATTGGGAGGGCAGCCAATGACAAGGAGCATGGCAAAAGATGTGGCCATTCCAAGACAGAGCGCCAGAATCCTCGGGTCAACCCCTTCAAGCTGGGCCATGGGGATGACAATGGGAAGAATCAGGGCGGCTGCGGCAACATTGGCCATGGCATTTGTTACCAGAGCTCCGAAAACACCCACACCAATGAAAAGAACCAGCCAGCCTTTTCCCTGGATCAGAGGAAAGAATAAATTGGCAAAATAGTCGGCTGCCCCGGAATATCCCATGGCAAGACCCAGAGAAATTCCGCCGCCAAATATAAACAAGGCAGTCCCCCATTCCAGGTTGTCATTGATATCTCTCCACTTTAACACTTTGAACAATACCAGAGCCGCCACTCCCAGCATACCTGTGACTGAATAATCAATACCATGAAGCCCCTTGGTCAGCCAGAGTATAAATGAAAGGCCAATAATGGTTAAGGCTTTTTTCTCAAGACTTGTCATGGGTCCCAGGTCTTCATCAAAATCCGGCAACTTGAATTTTGGATCTGGCCTGTAAACCATGTATACAATTAATACAGCAATCGGAACTGTTATTATGGCTGCGGGCATGGCATATAATATCCAGTCAAAAAAAGTGATCTCAATCCCTGTAAATTCTTTTAAAAAAGCAGCCGATACCATGCAGCGCCCGCCTCCGATAAGGCTTCCCATGCCGCCGCTTGAACAGGCAAAGGGTAAGGACAGCATCATGAACTTGGCAGTATTGGTATGGGGTTCAATGCCGGCCGCCCGCATCAGGGGCAGCATTGTCACAATGCCGATGGCACAGGCTGCAGCATCATGCATGAATGATGAGGCAAGGCCAAGCCCTATGGCAATGATAAAGGTAAACCGGGTAATACTGTTACCGGCTTTTTTGATAATATAATATCCCAGCCGCTTGGTTAAGCCTGCCTTGTCAAGAGAAATGGCAAAAATAAGGCAGCACATGATAAAAATGACAACCGGATGCATATAAGGTGCCCATGCATTTTTTACATCCGTAATCTGCATGACAACCAGGGAAACTCCGATTAAGACAGCTGTTATTTCCAGGGGGATAGGCTCGATGACAAATAATATCACAAGAACCGCAAGAATTGCTAAAAATCGTTTTGCCTTAGGCGAAAGCCCATCAACATAATCCACACTGACAGTGTCAAGACTTAAGTTCTTTACTTTCTGACTTAAAAATTTTGCAGTTGCTTCAAAAGATCCTGGATTTTTTGCTTTTAAGACATAAGAGTCTTTTTGAGGTATCCCACCCGTAACAACAGTAAAATGTTCATTCACATTCTGCACAAGTATTTGACCTGCATCGCCTGTAACTTTGAACTGTGTTCCTTCCGGCCTTGGCAGCAGGAAGACGACAACTCCTACTAACAAAGCAGCACAGAGTTTAAATCCATTTGTCTTATAGAACATATCTTCTCCTTAACAGCTCAACTCTTATCTGTATTTTTGTTTATTCAGAATGTTATTCCTTTGATGAGTTTTGTTGATGCCTGTGCGCTTTATGAATTTTATCCATTAACTCCACAAGTTCACAGGGTTTGGTCAGGTAATCAAATGCACCTAAGGAGATCCCTTCCATGGCAGCTTCCTGGGAACCATGTCCTGTCAAAAAAATCACAGGCAGTTCAGGTGCCATTTTTTTCATTATCTTTAAAACTTCAATACCATTCATATCTTCCATTTTTAAGTCCAGGACCACCACATCAAAATCATTTTTCCGCAGAATCTGTATTGCCTCAGTACCGGAGAAAGCCTTTGTTGCTTTAATGCCTCGCTTTGACAGCCTGTTGGACAGGACATTTAAATATCCTTTTTCATCATCAACAAGCAGGATATTGATGATATTTTCCTCTTTAGTATTTTGGATCATAACATCCTTCTTTTTCTTAAGCCATCCGGTCTGTAATCTCTTTCATCCGGGCTTCCATGATTTTTTCATCATGTCTTCTTTTCTTTGCCGCAGCATCCTCAACCTTGGTTACCAGTACATCTATGTCACAGGGTTTCATAAGATAATCAAATGCGCCTATTTTCATCCCATCTATGGCAGTTTCTACAGTGGCATGACCGGTCAGCATGATCACTTCTACCAGGGGAAATCTTTTTTTGATTTCACCCAGGGTTTCAATACCATCCATACCCGGCATTTTTACATCAAGGATAATCACCTCAATGGATTTATTGTTCTCAAGTTCGGCCAATGCTTCTTTTCCACTGTAAACAGCAGACACATTCAGCTCTCTTTTTTCAAGACGTTTGGTAATGGTATCCAGAAACGGTTTTTCATCATCAACAAGCAATAATTTAATCTTTTTCATGTTTATTCTCCTTGTTTTTCTATTTCTTTGTTAGCATCTTTATTTTCAATTATTTTGTCCTGAAACGGTATCCAGATCCTAAATTTTGTTCCAACTCCTACATGACTGTGGACATCAATTTTTCCGCCCATTTTCTGGATAATCCCGTAACATATGGAAAGTCCGAGCCCTGTTCCTTTCCCAACTGCCTTTGTTGTAAAAAACGGATCAAATATCCTGTTAAGATTATCCTTAGGAATTCCAGGGCCGTCATCTTCAATGGAAATCACCACATGATTTTTTTCAATCTGGCTGATCTTGGTTTCGACCTTAATGGTTCCCCCGGTTTTTTCCATTGCGTCAATGGCATTGTTGAAGAAATTCAGAATCACCTGTTGCAGTTCAGAAGGAGATATTCTGATATAGGGAATGTCTTCATCCAGCTTTGTTTCAATGATTACTTTGTTATACTTGGCCATTTGAGCACTCAGGGAAACAATTTCCCTGATGGCATCATTGACCTGAACATCATTGACAGTGGAATCGGTTTTCCTGGCAAAGCTGAGCAGCTTATGGGTAATCTCTTTGCATCTTTTCCCCTGGGTATTTATCTGGCGCAGCGCCCGGGTGATTTCTTCAAAATTTTTTGATTGAGTTAAATCCTCTTCTTCAAAAAGATCCTCTATCCAGCCAGCCTCTTCAACCATGATGGCAACGGGATTATTTATTTCATGGGCAATGCCTGCGGCAAGTTCACCAATGGTGGCTAGTTTCCCACTTTCCACCACCTGTTTGTTCATGACCTCGGTTTTTTTGTCAGAACTGGAAATAAGCTTTACAATATTACGTGGCAGAATAAAAGCAACAGAAAGAATTGCAACACAGCATAGAATAAATAGGATCAGGGTAAGAACCTGTATTTTCCATAAATCATGGAAAACATCCTTTATATCCTGACGAAATACCATTATCCAGTCAATATTCTTCAGCACGGATGTCACATATAAAAATTTATTTCCCGAGACATCCTTTTTTTTTGTAAAAATAGTTTTACTGTTTTTAAAACTATTATGATCCGGGATTGATACAATACCTGCCTGTTCGATTCCCACCTTGGTTTGAGTCTGCAGTTGACCTTTACTATTCACAAGAAAGGCGTAACCGGTTTTCCCAATCTGGATATTCTCCACCAGGGAATTAAAGGCCCCGAAATTAATGGTTGACCGCAAAATATAATCAGACCCATTGGATTTAACCTTTACAGCAATAATAAAATGGGGATGCCCCCTTAGTCCTGCAAACACATCACTGATATAAAAAGGTTTGTCCATTGCTTTTAAAAACCATTCCGCACTTGAATAATCAGCATTTTCAAGTTTGAAGGGTCCTTCATAAGCAAACTGGATGCCGTTTTCATTAACCAGTCCCAAATCAGTAAATACATCTCCATACTCTGTTTTCAATAATTTCAAGTTTTTTTGCAAAAATATATTTGGGGCCTTCTGGCTCTCAAAATGCTTGGCCAGATACCGTATATTTCCTAATTTTTCCGATAAAAAACTATCAATATTCTGAGTATGCTTTTGAACCAATTCTGAAATATGAGCCTGTATTTTCTCGGTATAGGTCTGGTTAAATCTATAAAAAAGAATGCCGGTGGTCAATAGCATGGGGAAAAAAGAAACAACCAGAATCAAAGTCGTTATTTTTCTGCTCAATACATGGTAAAATACGTTCCTATCTTCAGCAGATGCTTCCATTGTGTTCTTTCCTTTTTATACTGCATAATATTTTATCTATTCCTCTGACTATCAAGATACATGCCAACTGGCAAGTCAAAAACGTGCGGGCTATAAGATATTGAAAAAGCTAAAAAAATGGTCTGTAAAGATATTTGACAACTCCCATGCATGTGTCAGTTTTTTTTATACCCTGTAAAGCAGAATGACCAATTGTAAATAAATTGGTCATTCTGTTTTACTATCTTCTCAAATTGTTTTGATTGATCTTGCCCGGGGAATCAGAAGGCTGTAATAAAAAAATATGTCGCAACACCTGCTATAGCCAGCCAGATATTTGTGATATTGCTCACTGTAATATTCAATATGGCTGCCTGGTATTTTTTGCGATTTAAAAGAGCCAAACAACTTTTGAACTCTGGCCAACTTGTGAGAGTGGCCAGAACAAAAAATCCGATCACACCTTTTGGGGCTTGGCTTTGCTCCGAGGCAAAACTCACCACTGGATCAAGAAAATATCCTGCTACAATTAGCACGATACTGGCCGGAATAATGTTCCATTTAGCGATAACTTCTTCTTCCATAGATTTCTCAATAGCCTTTTCCAGAGGCCGATTAAAAAACAGCACCAAGGTAGCTATAAGCCCTGTCAGGGACCAATATGCATAAAACTGTGCTGGAATAAAGAAAAAACTTATTGCCAGGCCTGCGGTAAGCAAGATGCAAGTCAAGCTATACCGCCAATTGGTTTGAAGTGTTTTCAAAAACACACCACAAACCAGTGCTGCCATCAATAACAGGATTGGGTTTATAAAATTAGACCCCAAAGGAGTGCTGGCAGCAAACAGCACATCCCCTACCACCAGGCCAACTATTAAACAGACAAGCTCGGGCCCGTTGGTAATGAATCCAGTGATGGTGCCAATTCCCTTTACATCCTTCAGCGTCTCGATGATGACCTCAACTGATAATGCGATCAAAATCATGACCAGCACAATCCCCCCAGCCGCTATAAATGACTGATTTAAGTTTCCATTGAATATCAATGCACTGCCACAAAAAAAGACAACAACCAGAATCCAAATAATCATATCCAGCCGACCTACAGAATTAACCAGGAATTGTTTCATGTCTTTCCTTCAAATTTTTCAACAGATTAAGTACTCAATTCAGATCGATTCTCACGGTACCATCAAAGAAAGATTTTTGGAACAGGAATTCCTGAATTAATGGTATGCTTTGATACCTATTTGTTTTTTTTTAAAACCACATCATTTCCTGTATTTGTTGTGAGGCCTTAGGCTCACTGGTTTTAGCGGCTACAATCTGCCTTTGATTTTTAATAACCCTTTCCCGTACAGGAAGGGGTTATTAAATTATTTTGATTTGTTTACATTGCTTAATCAATGGGCAGCATCAGTAAACACAATCGCCGAATTTGCCTTTGGGAACCGATCCAATCTGAAAATAGTTCATATTTTTTCATGTCGTAAAAAAATATGACATTCATAAAATTCAGATAAGAGTTTTTCTCTGGTGCTCATTTAATTAAAACTTCTATTATTCTATCTACTTGAATTTATTTATAAGTTTATTTTACTTTTGGCATATCTTTTGCTATTTAACCAAATAGCCCTAAAATAAAGGAGCGATAGACAACGACCGTTAATACCATAAAAAAAACCAAGTATTAAAACCATCTATAATTCATCCTGGAAATTATTTCTTTCTCGATTTTATCACTGAATAATATTAATTCAGAAAGGAGCTTTAAAAATGCTTTTTAAAACAATAAAAAAACAGGATTTGTTTGACTTATATTTTTCCGATGTTCAATGTATCGGGCCCAAAAAAGTCGGAACAAATTACAAGGGCAAACCCATTTATCAGTTTTTGCCCTTTTCCTCTTTTGACGAGATAAACCTTGATTACGAGACTACGGAATATTCTGCCAAGACCTATTTTCTTCCCTATAAAGAAACCCTTTCTTCATTTCAATTTAAAGATGATGACTGGGACCAGGAAATTAATTACAGAACTCGGCCCAGGGTTATCATAGGCTTGCATCCATGCGATATAAACGCCCTGGTTAAACTTGACAAAGTGTTTGAGAAAACCTTATTTCCCAACCCCTATTATATTACAAGACGGCAAAATACCTTTGTTGTGGGAATTGATTGTAAAAAATCCTGTGACCATGGATTTTGCTCCTCACTGGGTTCATATACAGTGACCCATGGGTTTGATTTATTCTTAACAGATATAGGGGATCGGTATTTTGTGAAAATCGGATCGGATCGGGCATTTAATGCACTTCAAAAAATTGAAACCCGTGAAATTACAAAAGATGATAATGAGTTATATCTTCAAACAAGAAACAAATTCGAAGACGGGCTTGAAAAAACAGTGCGTGTGGAAAATCTTCCCAATCTGCTTGATATTGAATTTGAATCCGATGTCTGGAAAAAATGGGGAGACAAATGCTTAAGCTGCGGTACCTGCGCCATGGTTTGTCCCACATGTTATTGCTATGGTGTCACTGAACATATATCCATGGATTTTAATAAAAGCGACAAAATCAAACAACTTTATTCATGCAATCTAAATGACTTTGCCCAGGTTGCCGGAGGACATAATTTCAGACCCGAACCGGCCACACGCCTTAAATATCGCTATTATCATCAACACCGGGGTTTTGTGGAATCCTTTGGCCAGCCAATGTGTGTGGGCTGTAACCGATGTGGCCGGATATGCCTTGCAGGTATCAATCCAACGGATGTTATTACCGATTTGCAAAGGGAGCAAAAACGATGAAAAATATTATGCACCCCTACGACATCAGACACGAGACAGATATGGTGGAACCCCTTGATTTCAACCGGCGCAGCCGGTTGAAGGATGTGGACAAATGCTTTAAAGCAGAAATAACCAATGTGATCCGTCTCACTGATATGGAAAAACTATTCCAGATCAGAATGGTAAACGATAAAGACTGGGAACGCTTTATTTTCCTTCCTGGACAATTTGTAATGCTTGAATTACCCGGCTATGGTGAAATACCCATCTCATTTTCAAGTTCTCCATCCATCAGAAGCACAATTGAGTTGTGTATTCGAAAGGCCGGGAAAGTGACCCAGGCCCTTCACAAGGCAAAACGCGGCGCCATTGTCGGGCTTAGAGGCCCCTTTGGGACCTATTTCCCCATGGAACGGATGAAGGAGAATAATATTCTTCTCATTGCCGGCGGGCTGGGGCTGGCGCCTCTGCGGGCACCCATCAGCTTTGTGATTGAAAACCGGGCCGATTTTAAAGAAGTTCATATCCTGTATGGGGCAAAAGAACCGTCCCAGCTTCTTTTTGATTACCAGTACGATGCATGGCACCGCATTGATGACCTCAATCTTCAGGTGATTGTGGAACACCCTGATAAATCATGGGTCGGACCCGTGGGATTAATCACCAGGCTTTTAGAAGATATCAAAGTGCCTCCGGACAAAACCTATGCCATTGTCTGCGGGCCGCCCATCATGTTTAAATTTGTATGTAAGCGCTTAAGCGAGATGGGAGTTCCCATGCAGAGGATGTTTGTATCCCTTGAACGCAGGATGCACTGTGGTATCGGGAAATGCTGCCGGTGCAATATCGGTTCCACTTACTCCTGTCTGGACGGTCCGGTTTTTGATTTCTGGACGGTAATGAATTTAAAGGAAGCCATTTGATGAAAGGAAACTATCATGAAATATCTTGGCATTGAACCCCAAAAACCAAAGATCGCAATTTTTGATTTTACTTCCTGTGAAGGATGCGAACTTCAATTAATAAACAAGGAAGAAACCCTGGCTGATTTTTTAAACGCGGTGGAAATCGTACGTTTTCGAGAAGCCTCATCTTCATATTCTGATGATTATGACATTGCCCTGATTGAGGGCTCAGTCAGCCGGAATGATGAGGTCAAGCGACTTGAAAACATCCGTAAAACCGCAAAAATACTGGTTACCCTTGGCAGTTGCGCATGCTTTGGCGGCGTGAACCAGTTAAAAAATGAATTTGATTTAAAATCTATGAACAGGGAAGTTTATGGCAATGACCCAAAAGAGACCATCAACGTAAGGCCAATAAAGGATATTGTACCCGTGGATATTGAAATTCCAGGATGCCCTGTATCAAAGGCTGAAGTTGAATCTCTCATCTGTCATTTGGTGTGGGACAGCCCTTTTCAAATCCCTGTCTACTCCGTCTGTGTTGAATGCAAACAGCGGTTTACAACCTGTTTGTTTGAAAAAGGCCAACTATGTCTGGGACCCATTACCAGAGCCGGCTGCAATGCGCCCTGCCCTGCCGGGGGATCTGGCTGCTGGGGATGCCGGGGGCCTTCTGTTGAAGCAAATTACAAATCATTTTTTTCCATTGTTAAGGAAAAAGGATTCAATGATATTGAATTCAGGGAACGGTTGAACTTTTTTGGCGCATTTGGGGAGGTGAAAATATCATGAAAATAAATCTGAATGTTGACGTCCGCCATATTACCCGGGTGGAAGGTCATGGAAATATTAAAATCAAGGTTGAAAACGGTGAAATCAAGGAAGCAAGATGGGATGTCGTTGAAACCCCTCGTTTTTTTGAAGTCATGTTGAAAAATAAACATTATTCCACGGCAGGTCTTCTTGCCTCCAGAATCTGCGGTATCTGCTCCATCAGTCATTGCCTGTGCAGCATCAGGGCCACTGAAAATGCCTTTAAGGTGGTAGTTCCGGAAACAGCAGCTAAATTAAGGCTTCTGGCAAAGCATGGTGAAACATTCCAGAGCCATATACTGCATGTATTGTTTCTGGCTGCGCCGGATTTTTTCAATGAACCCAGCGTGATTCCCTTGATTGAAAAAAAACCTGATCTGGCTGCCATTGCCATCCGGCTTAAAGGCCTGGGCAACCGGCTGTGCGATACCGTAGCCGGGAGAACAACACACCCTGTGGCCTTTCAGGTAGGGGGCGTAAGCATGGTGCCGCAAAAAAGACACCTGCTGGGTTTGCGGGATGAATTAAAACGATCCCTTGATGATTTACAAACAGTGGCGGATCTGTTTTCCACATTTACAATCCCTGATTTTATAAGGGAAACGGAATTTGTATCCCTTAAAGGAGAAAAAAAATACCCCTTTATCGGCGGATCATTGATATCCAGCGATGGTGTTGAACATAAAGAACAGGACTATCAACCCATGACCAATGAATATGTGGACAAAAACAATACATCCAAATGGTCTAAACTGTCCCGGGAATCTTATGCTGTCGGCGCTCTTGCCCGATTTAACAACAATGCTCAGCTTCTCCATCCAAAAGCCTCTGAAGTTGCCGCATCCCTGGGTTTAAAGCCTGTCTGCCATAACCCGTTCATGAACAATATAGCCCAGCTTGTTGAATGTTTTCATGTGGTACATGAAGCCATTTGCCTGATTGACGAACTGGTTGAATCCGGCCCGGGTGAAACCATGGCAAAAGTGACTCCCAAAGCCGGTGAGGGAGTCGGCGCAGTGGAAGCCCCCCGGGGTATTTTATTTCATCATTATAAATATGACAAAACCGGGCGGATACTGATGGCCAATTGCGTGGTGCCCACCACACAAAACAATGCAAATATCCACCAGGATATAAAAAGCCTTGTTAAAAAGTTTGCCATGACAAAGGAAATGACGGATGAAAAACTTGAACTTTTAAGCTCCATGCTGGTTCGATCCTATGACCCGTGTATTTCCTGTTCAGTACATTAGGATTGGAAATTATATAAATTGAACAAAAATTGCGGCAATGTATTTTATAGCAATAAACAGAATACAAAAGGTTAAAATCCCTTTAATATATACCGCTTGAACATGTTTTTGAACTCTTGCCCCCATATACATGCCCAGAAATCCACCCGAACCGAACAAGGCACCCAGCATCCAGTCCGGAGATACGGCCACCTGAGGGTATAGCCCGGCCAGAAACTGATAGAAAATCACCCCGGAAATCGAAGTGACAAAGGTACCTAAGAGTGCTGCACCGGCAATCACATGGACGGGCAGGCCGATGATGGTGACCAGCATGGGTGCAATGATAGATCCGCCTCCTATTCCATATATCCCGCCAATGATCCCCACAAAAAAACAGATAAGATATATGCTTGCAGGTTTATAGGCATATAATTTCCCCTGAAAGGTAAAGCTCACTTTTTTTAATGAGGTATCCAGGACAGCAAGGCTGTTAAATCCTATTCCTTTAACAGCCAGGTCATTATTCTTTGCTTTGGTTTTAGACAAAAAAACATCTTTAAAGAGCTTCCACCCGATATACAGCAGAACAATCCCTGCAAACACCTTGAAATTCTTTGGATCAGGCAAATACTCGATGCGAACCCATGCTCCTATAAAAACTCCGGGCAGAGTGCCTATAATGATAGCCCTGGCCAGGGGCCATAACATTCTTTTTTCTTTGATATAACGATAGACCCCGCTGGGTATGGCAATGATATTAAAAACATGGTTGGTGGCAGAAACCGATGGAGAGGTATATCCAAGAAAACTCATCTGGAATGGCAGGAGCAAAAATGCGCCGGAGATACCGCCCATTGAAGTAAAAAATGAAACAATAAACGCTACAAAAAAAATAATATACGGATTGGCATGAATGTCGGCAATGGGGAAATACATTTTGATCTCCTGATTTTCAAATTCAAAACTGCCCGGAGAAGACAAACCGATTAACCCTCTCCGGGCAGTTTATATCATGAATTCAAAATCTTTTCCATTTCAAAAAATAGATCCTGCTCCCTTATCATTCCCGCAACCTGGCCTGACGATTTAACCAGAAGACGTCTTTCGCTGAAAGATAGGCTGGCATGACCGGTTTCCATCAGAAAAGACTTGATCATATCCCGATGATCTTCCGCAATCCGTTTTAAGCTGCTGATAGTTTTGTTTTCAAGGGCTGTAGTAAAAAAATAAAAGCTTACCCCAATAAAAAAGGAATAAATGGAACAATAGGCCTTTATGAAAGTCACACAACAACATTTATGAAGTCCCAGATCTGTTCACAAGCCAAAATAACAGCGTTCTCCATTTCCTTTGAAAGACCGGGTTTTACCTCATCCGGTATTTTTTGTGTTTGGGCCACAAGAATTTTAACCTTTATTTGAGTTTGGCTCTGAAGTTCTTCAAGGAGATTCACTGTTGGAAACTGGTGGAGGGAAAAATCCGATGTCTTGTTATCCGGTATTTTATTAATCGGTATTTCAAAAACTTCTCCTGGGTTTCTCCCGGGATGATCCACTGCATCCACAATGATCAACAGTTCTGGTTTTTTCTCGCTGAGCGCTATATCAAACAAAATATCCCTTATACTTGTTCCCATATCCATGGCAAGCACATTTTCAGGAAGGGAGTAATTTTTTTTGAGATGATCAATGACTGCCGGACCAAAGCCATCATCACCCCACAGGATATTGCCACAGCCAAAGACAAGTATTGATTTTTCAAAAAGATTTTTAATCATGGGATTCTTTTATAAACCAGCGCCCCGGGATCTATTTGCGGGGCGCTGGCTTATTTCTAATTTGTAAGTCGTTCAATAACATTTTTATTGGAATCAATAATAGTCAAATCTACTGCGACACCGCCATCCAGGCTGTGTGTAGCACAACTCAGTCAGGGATCATAGGCGCGTATGGCCATCTCCACCTTATTTAAAATTCCCTGGTCATATGTTCCGTCCTTGATTAGTTCAGTGGCTGTTTTTTTAACCGAGAGATTCATGGCTGCATTATTATGGGTAGTTCCCACAATAATATTGGCCTTTTTGATAAGGCCATTATCATCTGTTTCATAATCATGTATCAGGGTTCCTCTCGGGGCTTCCACACAGCCTACTCCCCGTCCTGCTTTTGGTTCTACTTTAACTCGTATATCAGGGCTTGTTATCTCAGGATCATGCAGAAGCTGAACCATACTTTCCGCACATTGTACAAGCTCGATAAGGCGGGCATAGTGATAAAGCAGGGTTAAATGGGCAGGACGGCCAAAGCTTTCCCTGAACTCCTCAAGTTCTGCCTGGGCTGCCGGAGTTGCCATTTTATCACATACATTGATACGGGCAAGACAATTGCTTCGATAAATACCTGCAGGGTTGTCCAAATCAAGCACTGGCTTATCCGCCCATTTTTTGGCAAAGGGGAATTTTTGATAAGACCATGGCTCCACATGCTCGCCGATATTATCCAGATATTCATCATATGCAAAATCATCAAAACTGCCATCGGGTTTCATCAGTCTCAGCTTTCCATCATAGAAATCAAGTGCCCCGTCATCTGTTACAGTTCCGATATGCCCTACCTTAATCACGCCAATTGATTTAATCGCATCTAAATATTTGGGAAATACATTTTCTTTGGCAAATCCAATTGTAAACTTTGAGAACTCCAGCAGTTCATCAGCACTTACAAGAATTTTTTTCCTCTCCTTTTCCGTCATTGGCTTGCTGACGCCGCCAGGCATGGAAAAGGTGGGATGTATAGCCCTTCCTGCAAATTCTTCAAGTATCTGAGCTGTTAAGTGGCGCAGATGCACGACCTTTTTAGCAATATCCGGTGCTGCACCAATAATGCCGACAACGTTTCTCACAGAATAATCCGAATCAGGACCTATCACAAAATCCGGAGCGGCAAGAAAATAAAAATTTAAAAGTTTGTCTCCTACATAGGCAATCATCTGCATAAGCCTTCGAAGTTTTATTGCTGCCGAAGGCACGGTTACACCAAGACAGGCATCTCCGGCCTTACTGGATGCAAGATGATGTGCCCAGGGACAGATGCCGCAAATATGACAGACAATGCGAGGCATCTCTTCAACAGGTCTGCCCTCACAAAATTTCTCAAATCCCCTTAAGGCCTGAACATGCAAAAACGTATCTGAAACATTTCCTTCTTCATTTAAATGAATTGCAACTTTTGCATGACCTTCAATCCGGGTAATCGGTTGGATATTTATTACTTTTCCCATTTTTAATCACCCCCTTTTATGGTCTTGTCGGTCTGGCTGGTAACGGTCTTAGATTTCCATGCCCACCGATATACCTGTTCATAATCGCACGTCGATCCACCACTGTTTTTGGATCCAGGCCAATTGATGTCATCGCCCCCATCATGTCAACCATGGGTCTTGCTCCTTTTCTGATGGGTCCAAAACATCCCCTGCATGGTGTTCTTGCCTGGACGCATCTTGGAACCCCGGCAGTTCCTGCACATCCTGCAAGTGTCACAGTGCCCAGGCATAAAAATCCCTGTTCATTTATGCAGCGCATTTTGTCCAGACCCTCTTCGGGATTAAATTCAAGATTTTCAAAGCATCTCTTTACAGGACCTCCTGCAGATTTTTTTTCTCTAATTACAGGGCATGTATCGCAGACACTGCGTTCGGGAAGACTCCATGAAGTTTCACCTTTAAGCAGCGCTGTTATGGCATCGGCAATCAATTCCGGGTGAGGGGGGCATCCGGGAATGGTTATATCCACTTTAACCACCTCGTCAAGGGCTTTGCAGTTGTCAAGCCATTTTGGGACATTGGGATGATCAGGATCAGGTGCAGAATCTGTAGAAGGGCAGCCGCGGAAAACTTTTTCGAAAATATCCTCATTTGTGAACATGTTTGCCTGGGAGGGAACGCCTCCATAGGCAGCGCAACTCCCAAGGGCTATAAGAATTTTTGTTTTTTTTCTCATCTCTTCTAGAACATGTTTGTGCTCATCGTTGCGAACACTACCGGATACAATACCCACTACGGCCTCGGGTATTTCCATTACGTCTTTCTCTCCGGTCTGACCAAAGTATTTGTGATCAATCAAAACCGGGATATGGACAAAGTTAAGTTCCGGCAGCAAATCTAAAAGAGCATCTCCTGTATTGAGAATAGATATCTCGCATCCAGAACATGAATTCAGCCATTCTTCTGCTACAGTAACAGCCATACTTTTTTCCTCCTTAAACTAGTAGGGTGAAAATACGGGCCTTTAAAAAAAGGCAGGACTATTAAGATAAATCGTTTATTCCCTCCTTTTAAAAATAATGAATTAATATTTTATCATTCATCTGCTTGTATAGTCGCAATTCTTCTGGAATAAACCAGGTATTTATCATCTTCTTTAAACATTTGAACCGAAAACCCATCTTTTTCATATACTGCCATTGTTTGACCGGCCTGGTCCTTATTTTCATAGGTTGTGCCGTCCCACATGAATTTTTCCCCTTCAATAGTTCTGGCAAGTGGTATGGTCATAATCGTTATTCCTTGTTTTTTATTCCAATACAAAAAAATGAGGGTACCGTTTGTTAGCCGGGGCTATATGGGGAAGGCCCAATTTCCATTAATGCTTCTGTCATGTCCGTTACAGTTTTTGCAAATTTGTTTCCTTCCGATGAAGACATCCATTCCAACCGGAACCGTTCCGGTTCCAACCCAAAATCTTCAAGCATCAAGTCTATTCCGTCTGCTCTATCTTGTGCGCGAATATTACCTTCCAGGTAATGACATGACCCGATGTGTCACCCGCAAATCAATACGCCATCAGCTCCCTTTGTCAGTGAATCAATTACCATATTGGGATGGATCATACCCGTGCACATCACGCGAATAATACGTGTATTGACCGGATACTGAAGTCGTGACACACCGGCAAGATCTGCTGCGGCATACGCACACCAATTGCAACAAAAAGCAATGATCAATGGATTAAATTTGTCATTCATAATTACCCTGTTTCTCCCTAAGGTCGCCAAAATCTTAAAGACTCGTAAAAAATCCGGTTTAAATATTTTCCGGATTCAGGTTTAAACAATTTCAAGTGCTGCTTCTACCTGGGCATTCAACTGGTTGATTGTAAAACCGGAAACAAAGATACCCAGCTTTGGGCAGGTTGCCATACATGACCCACAGCCTTTACAAAGTACTTCGTTTGTCTCTACCGTCTTTTTTACATCACCGTTTTTCATATATTCCAGAAGTGTCAATGCTTTGAAGGGACAGGTATCAATACAAAACGCACATCCATCACAATTTTCATCAATCGGTTTAGAAACAATTGCGCTTCCAAATGCCTTTTTTCGGGACAATAGAGTAACGGCACGAGATGCTGCACCCAGGCCCTGGGCAATGGATTCATCAATCGGTTTTGGTGAATGGGCCAAACCGCAAACAAATACACCATCGGCAGCAAAATCCATTGGTCGCAGTTTAACATGGGCCTCAATAAAGAAACCATCTTCATTTGTGGGTAGTTTGAACAATTGAGCAATGGGATTCTCTTGAGGAGCACGCATGGCAGTGGACAAAACCAACATGTTTGCATTGATTTTTACGCCTTGTTGCAAATCAGGGCTGATAAAGTTAATCTCAAGGTCGGTTTTACCTGGATTAATATTAATTTCAGTATCGATATCATATCGGATAAAGATAACACCTTTCTCTCTTGCCTCACGATAGAGTTCTTCGCGCCTTCCAAAAGTGCGGATGTCTCTGTAAAGAATAAAAACAAACATCGCTGAATTAAGCGTTTTCAACTCGATGGCATTTTGAACAGCGTGGGTACAACAAACCTTGGAGCAGTAAGGATTCTCTTTGTTTCGAGATCCAACACATTGAATAAAAACAGTAGTATTCATATCTTTCAAGGAATCATTCTTATCGATCAATTTTCGATCCAGCTCAAGTGCGGTTAAAACGCGAGGGTCTTTTCCATAAAGGTATTGATCTGGTTTAAATTCCGTGGCACCCGTGGCTATAATCGTCACACCATGGTCTATCTGTTGCTCTTTGCCTTTAGTTTCAACAATAGATTGAAAATTTCCCACAAATCCGTCCGCTTTTTTTAATCTGGTATTCAATAGTACATCAATGTTTGGGTTTGATTTTATACCATGAATACTTTCGGCCACGTATTCTGGAACATCATCTCCCTGCCAGGTTTTGTACAAATTCAAAGCCTGGCCCCCCAGGGCGTTGCTTTTTTCGATAAGATAGGTATGATATCCTTGGTCTGCCAGATTTTTTGCTGCAGTCATTCCCGCAAGCCCACCGCCGATAACAAGGGCCGATCGATTCATCGCTACTTCCTGTTCATATAGGGGTTCTAAGAGGCAAGCCTTTGATACTGCCATTTGTATGAGACTTTTTGCTTTTTTAGTGGCGCCTTGCTTATCAGCACTGTGTACCCAGGAGCATTGATTGCGGATATTGGCCATTTCAAAAAGATATTTATTAATACCGGTATCCTGCAATGTTTCCTGAAAAAGAACATCATGGGTCCGAGGGCTGCAGGCCGCGACCACAATACGGTTCAGCTTGTCTGTTTCAATCATCTCTTTCATTTTATCCTGGGAATCCTTGGAGCAGGCAAACAGGTAATCGCCGGCATAGGTCACATTGGGAAGGCTTTTTGCATGCTCAACCGCAGCCTGGATGTCTATTGTCCCAGCGATATTGAATCCGCAATGACAGACAAAAACACCGATACGGGGGTCTTCATTTTTTACATCCCGTTCAGGCACAATTTCTTTAATCCTGGCTTTTGTCCCACGCGCCTCGTTGAGAAGTTCCATGGCTTTTCCTGCAACTGCACTGCCTTGCATCACAGTTTCCGGGATATCTTTAGGTCCCTGATAAATGCCGGTTACATATATGCCAGGCTGGGACGTTTCTACAGGGGTAAATGACCCGGTTTTTGCAAAAAGGTCTTTATCAAGTTCAATCCCAAAAATTTTTGAAAAGCTGGCAGCATCTGAATGGGGTTGAAAACCGATGGAAAGTACTACCATGTCAAAGGTTTCAGTTGACAGTTTCCCATCCTGTTCAGCATAACGCAGGATTAGATTCCCTGTATCCGGTTCTTCCCGAACCATGGAAATCAAGGCGCGTTGATAGCGAACACCGTAATCTTCCTGGGCGCGGGTGACATATTTATCAAAATCTTTACCAAATGTCCGCATATCAATATAAAAAATGGCAGGCTCGATATCCGGGTCATGATCCTTGGCAATCATTGCCTGTTTTGTTGCGTACATGCAGCAGACAGACGAACACCATGGATTGGCATTGTTAAAATCCCGGGAACCCACGCACTGGATCCATGCAACCTTTTTAGGATGTTTTTTGTCGCCGGGCCGCATGACAGTTCCCTGGTATGGACCTGATGCGGAAAGAATACGCTCGAACTGGATAGATGTAACTACATTTGGCCAGCGCCCGAAACCCAGTTCCGGTCGGATAACAGGATTGTATCGTTCAAGCCCGGGAGATAAAATGATCGCACCCACATTCAGCTCAATCTCTTTTTCAGTATCCTCCCAGAGTATGGCATTGGCTGTGCAAAATTTTTCACAGACCTTACATTTACCTTTTTGGAAATAGATACAATTATCCCGATCGATCACCCGTGTATTAGGTAAAGCCTGGGGGAAAAGCGAATATATGGCCTTTCGGACCGTTAGACCCTGTTCATATTCACTTGTTAATTTCTTGGGGCATTTTTCTTCACAGATACCACAGCCCGTGCACTTTTCAGAATCAACATAGCGTGGCATAAGTTTGACTTTTACTTTGAAATCGCCTGGTTCTCCTTCCACAGAAACGACATTGGCCAAGGTATGCATATCAATATTAATATGTCTGCTAAGTTCTACCATTTTAGGTGAAATCATACACATGGAACAGTCACCCGTGGGAAAGGTTTTATCCAGCATAGCCATTGTACCGCCAATACCGGAATCTTTATGAACCATCTGGACATTGAATCCACTGTTAGCTAAATCAAGGGCGGCCTGCATACCACCGATCCCCCCTCCTACAATCAATACAGATCCCTGTTTTGCTGTATTTATCGATAGCTTATTATTCATACGATATCCAGCTCCTTTAACAAACCTTCTCCATCGATAAAATGCCGATCGATCTGAAGTTCTTTTATTCCCATGCCAAGAGCCAAACCCACACACTCTGTGATGAAAAACACAGGCAAACGTTTATCTATGCCATGTTTTTCACAAAATTTATCCTGATAGGCATCCATATTCAACTGACACATTGGGCAGGTAACGACAAAACAATTGGCCCCCCTGGCAAGTGCATCCTGCATGATTTTCGACATTAAGCTAAAAGCCATTTCCTCGTCGTTGACTGATGCAGATGCACCGCAGCAATCGGTCTTATAACTCCAATCTATGGGATTTGCATCAAGGGTTTTTAGTATGGTTTCCATGCCTTTAGGATTCTCAACATTATCCGGTACAGGTAAGTCATAGGGAAATCGGGTAAGCATACATCCGTAATAACATACTGGTTTAAGGCCAATAAGTTTTTTATTTGCTTGCCCGGTCAATTCGTTTAAGTTTGCCAGCAGGACTTCCAGAATCGAAGATATCTTTATACTTCCGGTTACTTTTTTTGAGAATTCCGCATTAATTTTATTTTTCAAATCCAGGTCATTTTCAAGATGTTTTTGTGCCATCAATGTCTTTGAATAACAGGCAGAACAGGGAATTACCATCTCTGGAAAACCTGAGGCATCGGCTATCCCAAGATTTCTTGCAGGCATGATTACTGCCAGAAAATCATCGATTTTTCCTGCTGAAGTTGCACCGCAGCAATTCCAATCAGAAATCTCATTTAAATTGATCCCGAGTTTTTTAAGCACCAAACGGGTTTGCAGATCATAAAGAGCAGAGGATGAATGCAAAGAACACCCGGGATAATAGGCTATTTCCATTTTTTATTTTCCTTTTTATATAACCGCCTTATCTCATGACGACCTTTGGATGCCTGGAATCCGGGATGTAATCTTTTCTTTTTAACCATGGATAAACCGAATTTTGCCTGGTTTATGATTTCATCGATGATTGGTTTTACGACTCTTTTTTTTAAAACATTCAGGGTATTCATAATTTCGAACAAGCCCATGAATTCAAGTTCATTGACTCGACCCCAGCGCAAACTGTTTTTAATAAATGTATCATGGAAAAAAAACACCTTAGGCCTTAATGGCTTAAGGTGAGATTCTTTAGACATTTTTTTTAAGGTTTCTGTTATCCTTGAACTATGAATATTATTTGGGCAACGAGTCCCACATGTATAACATGACACACATTTCCACACCAATAGGTTGTTGAGTGCTTTTTCCCGGTCACCCATGATGATATTTCGTATTAAACGATCCGGGGTTACGTATTCTGCGTCTTCTCCTGCAGGGCATCCAGATGCGCAACGTTTGCATTGATAACAAGCATATAAATTCTGACCCGATCGTTCCATTACTTCTTTTCCAAACAGGCCTGCAATTTCCGAATTGAATTCAAGTACAGTCGAGGTCATTTTTTCTCCTTGAGAAGATGTCTTGTCAATCAAAATCCATAGGAAATGCTAATTCAAAAAACGTTTTTAAGGGCAGATTGAGGATCAAGTTGAATTACATCCAAAAAATAATAAGAAATATCAATTTGAATAACGTTCATAACCACATAGCAAATTACTTTGTAAAAGCAAATCATTTTTTTAGTATCTTAAAAAAAATTTCACCAAATATATTTGACATTCTAACATTTTAACGTATAAATATGTACGCATGAGCCTATACAAGGAGAGCTGAGTAAAGATATGTGTTTAGCAATTCCAGCTAAAATTATTGAAATCAATGGCAAAATTGCCAAAGTGGATGTGGATGGTGTGATTCGGGAAACCAGCATCATACTCATTGATGATGTAAAAATAGGGGATTATGTCATTGTCCATGCAGGATTTGCAATTAATATCCTTGATGAAGAGGCTGCTCTTCAAACCCTGGAGTATCTGCGCAGTATCCTTTCAGCAAAAGCAGGTCAGGACAATGGTTCGAATAACCATCTCTAGACCTTTATGAAATCTTTGATAACAGCAAAAAGGCTGGAAATCAGCGGAGTTGTTCAAGGCGTTGGTTTCCGGCCTTTTTTATTTGTCCTGGCCAAAAAATATCAACTCAAAGGTGAGGTTTCCAATACTGCCGGCGGTGTGCTTGTTATTGTGGAAGGATCATCTGAAAATATTAAAAATTTTACCAATGATATCTATGTAAAAAACCCTTTGCTTGCTTCTGTGACTGGTATTGAAACCTTTGATGTGGAGCTTAGTAATTTTTCTTTGTTTCAAATTGTAAAAAGCAAAACCCTCAATAACCGGACCACTTTAATTTCTCCTGATGTAAGTATTTGCTCAGACTGCCTGGAGGAAATGAAGGATTCCCTTGACAGGCGGTATGAATACCCGTTTATAAATTGTACCAATTGCGGTCCAAGATATACCATTATTGAAGATATCCCCTATGACAGACCCAAAACCTGTATGAAGCATTTTAAGATGTGTGCTCAATGTCAACATGAGTATGATGATCCATTGAACAGAAGATTTCATGCTCAACCCAATGCATGTCCTGAATGTGGACCACAGGTTTTTTTAACAGACAACAAGGGTAAAAGGATTGATTCAGATTCAAAAGAAGCCATAACCCTTGCAGCACAATTTTTAAGGCGGGGTAAGATAGTCGGAGTAAAAGGACTTGGCGGATTCCATCTGGCCTGTGATGCATCCAACCCGGACGCTGTTCAAAGTCTAAGGCTGAAAAAAGCACGTCCCCATAAACCCTTTGCCCTGATGGCAGAATCAGTATCCCATCTGTCTGGCCATGTTCATGTCAACCCTGAGGAAAAACAACTTTTAGAATCCTATCACAGACCCATTGTTCTGCTGAAAAAAAAGAATAATAACAGGGATAATATAACTGGACTGGCACAGGATGTTGCGCCATTTAACAACAGTCTCGGGATCATGCTGCCTTATACCCCGCTTCATTTTTTACTGCTTGAAAAAGGACCTGACATTCTTGTGATGACCAGTGGCAACCGATCAGGAGAGCCGCTTTCCATTGAGAATGAGGATGCACTTGATTCATTTTCCCATATTGCTGATTATTTTTTATTGAACAACAGGGATATTTATTTTCGGGCCGATGATTCCATTATCAGGGTCCAGGCCGGCAAGCCAAGATTTATAAGACGTTCAAGAGGATATGCCCCTCTGCCTGTTATTTTAAATAAAAAAATGCTGAAAATACTGGGGTGCGGAGCAGGGCTAAAGAATACCATCTGCTTGACCCGGAATAATTATGCTTTTCTAAGTCAGCATATCGGGGATTTGGATAATGTAAGGACATATGATTATTTTCAAGAAACGATTGATCATGTAAAACAAATTTTCAACATCCAGCCTGATATCATTGCCTGTGATATGCACCCGGGTTATTACAGCACTGATTATGCCAAAGCGCAGGATGAAGTAAAAAAAATTGCCGTTCAGCATCACCATGCCCATGCAGCAGCCTGTATGGCAGAAAATGCCCTTGATGAACAAGTCATTGCCATCACCCTTGATGGCACGGGATATGGAACAGACAGCCATATCTGGGGAGGAGAAATTCTTTTATGTACACAAAAAGATTTTAAAAGAAAAGCACACCTGTCATATATGAAGATGCCAGGCGGTGATGCTGCAGTTCTGGAACCCTGGCGTATGGCAGCATCAGTTCTCTACCAGGCCTTTGGAAATGATTTTTTAAGTCTGGATATTCCATATATAAAAGAGATGGAAAAAGAAAAACTGTCTTTTGTTTGTCAGATGATGAAAAAAAATTTAAACTCTCCTTTGACATCCAGTGCAGGAAGATTGTTTGATGCAATTGCTTCCCTTCTTTGTATCCGGCATACAATTTCCTATGAAAGCCAGGCTGCAATGGAACTTGAATCCCTGGCAGACAAAAAT
>JACKQG010000748.1_pt2 | contig 22541 bp, 19 predicted proteins | sample 8237621 | NCBI WGS metagenome assembly JACKQG01 (sample SAMN15677084, study PRJNA649215) | marine metagenome | biome: marine; feature: Black Sea; material: saline water; isolation source: suspended particulate matter (SPM) from the Black Sea western gyre | collected 2013-06-09/2013-06-10 | depth... | reverse complement strand
TTGCCGGGAATAATTCTCCGGCTATTTCGTTATCTCCTTTTAGCGGAAACTAAAGTTTATTCAGGTTTGATTTATCATTTACTCCGCCGATGCCTATTAGTAAAGCGCCAATCACCCACCCCAGGCTTATAAAGCTTCCCGGGCCCAAGATTCCCAAAATTTCCAACGAGCTGGAAATATAATCGGAGAGTGAAATTGCCACGAATCCTGCGAACAAATAGTTGGCCGATACACGAGGGATAATATTGGTCAATAAAACATTTATGTAAATTATTAATAGGATCAAATCTGCTATCGGGGCACTGAGAACGAGAATCAGTGCTAACTGGATTGCAATTGTATTTGAGATCGGCGGGGCCAGTATTAGCCATGCCAAGGCTGCCACCGCGATGGATGATATCAACACGTCAAGTATGAAACGAAAGCGCGTAGGGGCCGCGTGGCGCCCTCCGGTTGGAAGCCGTAAGAGCGCATAAGCCGTAATAAGATATCCCACGAGATTAATACTTACAAAATATGGATTAAATAATTGAGAGGGACCAAGGATCAAATTTAGAAATAACTTGGTCAAAGCGGCGAACGTCCAGATCAACAGGGCCACCGCCAGCATAAACCAGGCATGCCTGGCAACATTTATAATATTAGGGAGCGAATAGAAAATCAGCACCGCAGCCGCAAAAGTAGAGATCATGACGGCCAGGCTCTCGATCCATATAATCGCAATTGCATCTTGCGAAAAGGAGATGAGCAACACAGCATATAGCCCCATAAACAGGAGAGATTCGATCAAGACCCCTTTTCGCTTAAGTTGCCAGTTCTTAAGTTGGCTTATTATTGATCGCACTCGAGGTATATTTCCATTATTCGTAATCATAGTATTCAATGATTATAACAATTTCTACCCTTAATGATAATAAAAAGCTGCGCAAATTCTGCGCAGCTTTTTATTCGAAGTGTTATCAGATATGAGTATCCGGTTTACCCATCAAAATAGACTGTGGCTGTGGGTGATGGGCCGGGTGTTGGTGTATTTGTAATCGTTGGCCCACCAGGCGTGTATGTAAGAGAGGGTGTGAATGTTGGTACCGGAGTCAGCGTTGGCAATGGGGTAAAGGTTATCGTTGGAGTAAGAGTAAGCGTACTGGTTGGGGTTGGGCTCGCACCAGCGCCCACGACCAGGGTATTACTATCTCTTTTTGAAGGTGAGGCATGGACGGAATTTATTCTCGGAAAGGCAAAACCACCAGGCGGCAATGCGGCTGGATCGATTGTAATTTCAAACCAGACACTGAAATCCCAACCCGGGCAGGCATATGCATCATCAACCTGATTGTAATCCTCGTCAATGGTTGGTGAATTCTGCATGTTATTGGTACAACCCAGGTCATTCAGATTGTGATCCATCGAAGTATCTGTACTCACGACCATACTGGCATCACCGGTGTAAATAGCAGTGTCAGCAAAAGTACCGCTATCTGTAACACCACCAGAGGCCCAACCGCTGGAGGCGGAGGGGGCTTCGGTCAACAGATCCATCTTGGCATTGAAAAATGTGCTCTGAGATCCATCGGCATTCACACCGACCATATCAAAGATAAGGTGATCTGAGTGGTAGAGATCTCTGAATGTATGGTCCGCATCACAAACTCCGTCAGCATCTTTATCCCTACAACTTCCGTCTTTATTCAGCTTTGCATCCGGCCAATCAGTTTGTGTACCTGATCCATAAGTATTATCATTGAAGTTTTTGCTGAATTCAGCCAGGACAGTGACCGATCCATCGGGGTTGGTTACCCAGGTTACCTGCAAATAAACGTCGGGATCATCGGTACCGACATACCAGATCTCACCTTCGCCACCAACATTCACATAGGGGTCGGAGCTTGGGGGGGTCGGTGTCGGGATTTGAATTGTAGAAGTAACAGGTTTATAGAGGATACAGCCATTGGTAAAATGCAGTTCCAGGCCAAAATCAGAGGCCGCATAATCAACATCAACCCAGTTATAGCCTAGACTATCTGCAAATCTGGCTTTAAAATCCTTGGCATCACCTTTTACCAAACTTTTACTATGCCCAGCGCCTGAGTCAGTAGTAGAATACAGATCTGCACCCTGATAAATTATTGTCTTATCAAACTTCAGCTCTATTACGTTATTTGTTGGATCGTAGTCATTATAATTATCCCAAATAAATATTGCCTGATCAATATATACATCAGCTGCTGAAGCATTTGCTACTTTCATTTTTATCTCTTGGCCATTTAGTACCCAGTCAGTTGTGAAAGAAAGCCCGGCGCAGAATGGATTCGGGGTCATTGTTGGAGTTGGTGTAAAAGTTGGAACAGGGGTAAATGATGGGGTTGGAGATGGCGTGTTTGATGGGGTCAGCGTATCAGGGATGATGGGCACATCAGCTCCGTCCTTCACTTTTGAAACACGGAATGTCTCCACACGACCCTCGCGATAAGAGGCCAGATGAGCCATCGGCCAAACATCATTTAAAAATGGGGTAATAAAGGGGTGGTTGAAGTCCACGGCGATATAGATCATATCCCCGGGTGTTCCAGCGTCCATTATCGTAGTGCCAGAATCCTCACAATCACCGTATGAAGAGCCCATTTGCGGTTTGGTATAGACATAATCCTTGGTGTTATCACCATCTTCATCCCGGTTGGAGCAAACGATCACATTGATATATCGGAGATCACTCTCGCCCAACCCGGGGGTTTCATCATTAAACAGCGCCGTTTTCTGGCTGTCAGCAAAATTCAAGATTGATTCCAGGCGGGCCTCTTCCTGCTCCGCAATGGTGTCACAGGCTATACCTGAAGCATCCAGGTCATCACAATAAATTTGCTCATATTGACCGGTGACAGCGTAGCGGGTGGTTTGTCGAGCCAGGTTCTCAATTGAGAGCCAGGCCTGAAAGACCAGTGAAAAATCAACGATCCCAAAGATCAACATCAGTAAAATCGGCAGCGCCAGTGCAAACTCCAGCAGCGCTTGTCCACGGCTTTTTATGGCCTTGAATTTATTTCGAATACCTGGGTGGTTTTGTTTTTTTAGGTTCATTTTTATCATCCTTACTTTGAAAGGCGTGTCGCTATCCTGTCAAGGATTTGATCGAATGCCGCTTGCAAATCGCCTGAACTGGCTGACTGAATATATAATCCGGCCCCAACCGCATCTGAAGCCGCATAAGCCAAGAGGCGCTCACCGGCACCTTGACCATCAACGATTGGCAGACTGGTTACCACTTGATCCCCCAGCCCGATCGTGAAAATGGTGGCATCCTGATTTATGCCAACATAGTCGAACATATCCCGGGCGAAATCATCGGAATTATATTTTCGATCAGTCGAGTCATCTAATTCCCCCCCCGGCCCTCCGTCAATCTTGGGTTTGAGACACCAGGTATAAGAATTATCAAAACAGTATCGCTTCCAATTTGCCTCCAAATTGCTGCGGCAAAATGGATCTCCCCACCAGACATCCGGGCAATAAGAGCCATTCAGGGAAGAATTGGCTGCACCATCCGTAAGCAGGACAACTACCCAATGTGCTTCCCTTCTCCCATCACTTGCCAGCAAATTCCCGGTATCATATACACCTTCACCAATATTTGTTGTGGTGCAGTCTGTTGGATTGCCGGTTGCAAAGAAATGAGGGCAATCCATACCCTGGTAAATGGTAGATATGTATCTGCGGCAGGGGCCTGGCCAACCTGCGGGCATATCGTCGCAGTCACCAGTCCAAGGTGAAGGGGGCTTGCGAGGATCATATACCTTCATACCCCCGATTGCGTTTCCGATAGCGGTCAAATCATTTGAAAAACCACCCAAATCATCAACATCTGCTGCTTCTGCTTCAAATTCTAAATCAACAAAATCATAGATCCTTGCTTCCCGATCAAAAGCTATTACAGCTACACGATCATATGGAAAGACTAATTGAGACACAAAATAATCAGCTGCATCTTTTACATCATGAAAAGGATAGCAAGAATTGTCCAGATTGCAAACAGAGGGATCATTATCCGCCTGTCCTGCGCCCCCCGTATCCCTGGCCATTGAATCTGAGGTATCAATAACCAGCACCAGATCCATCGAGGCTGCCTCTCCGGTTGCAGAGGCAGAAATAGAAACATCATTAATCCCGATCACACTTAAAAATGCCAAATCCACCGTTCCAGTGGCATCTACACGGACAAGTTTCCTCCCTCCCTCCTCCTCTCCAACACATAATTCCGGATCTTCGGGAAGTGATAAGCAGGTGTCCACTTGGGAAACCAATGTAGGATCCGCAAGCGGATCAATGACCCCATTTAAAACCAGGAGTTCATAGGCCGAATCTCTCAGTTCGTCAATATCATATCCCTGACGGAAATTTGAGGCTGCTGCCAGTGCTGCTGCATCAACAGCGCGGCGCAATCTCCCCTGGCCAACAAATACCAGGCCAGTATCAATCGCCAAACCGACAAAGGCCACCAGGCCTATCATGGCCATGGCAACAATAATGATCACCTGTCCACGCTCAGGATTATTTGCAGACACCAAGGGCTGAAGAGGGTTTTTTATAAAATTATTTATTCTAATAAATATTTTTTTCATCAAAATACACCTTAAGGCTTAAATCTTGGCAGCGGCATAAACACATAGGTATAAACCGGGATCGGGTCTGGCACAATGTCTGAAAAGATGGGAATCTTCAATTGTTGAGGGTAATTATAAAATATCTCGATCAGGAAAATTCCCCGAGGGAGGGTAGTTCCATCCACCACGAGCGCTTGAATATCTGCATCTGAGAATCTTGAATCCTGATTAGCCATATGTTTATATCCATCAGCGAATACAACGAGGGTATCAGGATCTATTGGATAGCGTGCAAAGGCATCATGGGGATTAGGATCAGAGGCTTCCTTACCTACAATGAAATATGAAATTACGATGTCATCCCCAAGAGATTGCTTCAGTTCCAGGGGAGCCATTACTTCCGTGGCAATTCTTATTGCTTCTTCTTCAAATGCAGGAAAAGGATCTTCTTCAGGATCATAATCGCTGATAATACGCGCTGCTTCACGCGCACCATCCACCAGATTTAAATATTCATTTAGCAAGGTGCCAAACTCAACTATGCCAAGAATAAACATCACCATGAAAATAAGAACCAGCATTAGCTCAACAAAGCTCTGGCCCTTTTCCGTTTTCTTAGAATAATTAGTGGTTTCAGACATGATAATTGGTTCGTCCTTTTCTATGGATCGACTTTTCTCTTCATAAAGAATACAGGAAAGGTTTGGCAGGGTCAACCAAAAAAAGAGCTTTGTATCCAAAAAAAGACCGGTTTTTCACGAAATCTGGACTTTTGCCGTATGTTTCGACGGTTTATCAGGGCAAAAATACTATAAACTGATCGCTCGTTATGGGACACATAGCGATTTTCCATTTCTTCAATTAGGGTATAATCGCCCTGCTTACGGGACACATCCCCTAAGCGGGAAAGATAGCGCATGATCCTTAACACCCCTTTAGAGGTGTCGAAGGATGACGAGGAAGAGGGTTCCCCATCGCAAGATGGGAATAGCCCCCTCACCCCCGCATCGCTCCGCTTGCTCCCCCTCTCCCGCATGGCGGGAGAGGGAGGTTCGAGTGAAACGAGAACGGGTGAGGGCGTGAAAATCGACAGATCAGCGGAAGCCCTCCGGGTGTGCCACCATCCGACCACCTTTCCCTCCAAATAGAATTTTGCAACAAAACCGCCCGGGTAACCTTGCGGACAAAATGCATAGAGTGGCGTTGATAGGTACAAGTTGAAAAGTTGCAGGTTGAAAGTTCAAAGGCTTAACAAGTCAACTTTCAAACCTTCCAACTTGCCAACCTTAAACCTGTAACCTTCAACCTTTGACCCAAAATGGAGGACTCCAAATATGTGTGGAATCGTAGGCTATATCGGTCCGCGTGATGCGACACCGATCATTCTCAGCGGCCTGAAACGGCTTGAATATCGCGGCTACGACTCAGCCGGTGTGGCCGTGCTGCAAAATGGAAATATCGAAGTACGCCGTGAAGCTGGCAAGCTTTCCCGCCTGACAGAACTCGTTGGCAAATCCCCTATCTCTGGTCATATTGGCATCGGTCACACTCGCTGGGCAACGCATGGTGCGCCCAATCAACAAAACGCGCACCCGCATACCGGACATACGGGCAAAGTTGTCGTAGTCCATAATGGGATCGTCGAGAATTTCCTTGAGCTGCGGGATGAACTCAGCTCCGAAGGGGTGGATTTTGCTTCGGATACAGACACGGAAACAATTGTCCACCTGGTGGAACATTATCTTGCCAGCGGACTGAATCTAACTGAGGCCGCACGCGCTACGTTCAAACAAATCAAAGGCGCAAATGTGATCGTCCTGATGTCTGCCGATGAACCAGATAAAATCGTTACCGCACGAATCGGCAATGCGGGCGGCGTAGTAATCGGCTTTGGGGAGGATGAAATGTTCGCCGCCTCAGACATCCCAGCCATTCTCGAACATACCCGCGAGGTCGTTTTTCTCGAATCGCACCAGATGGCAATCATTTCACGCTCGGGTGCAGACTTCCAGACCTTAAACGGCGACAAGCTCAGGTTACGCCCGCAAACGATTGCCTGGGATCCGGTCGCCGCTGAAAAAGGTGAATATCGCCATTTCATGCAAAAAGAGATCCACGAACAAGTCCGCTCACTGACCGATACCCTTGCCGGGCGGGTCGATTTTGACGAGGGGCGCATCCGCCTGCCACAACTCAACCTGACCCCCGAACTTGCCGAGCGCATCCAAAAAATCTATATCGTTGCTTGCGGTACGGCGGCTTACGCGGGCATGGTCGGCAAATATCTGATCGAAAAAATCACCCGCATCCCGGTTGAGATCGATATCGCTTCCGAGTTCCGCTATAGGGATCCGATCGTGGACGAAAATACGGTCGTTTTAGCGATCAGCCAGTCTGGCGAAACCGCCGACACCCTGGCCGCAATGGAAGAGGGACGCAAAAAAGGTGCGGTTTTATGGAGCATCGTGAATGCGATCGGCTCACAAGCCATGCGGATCGCGGATGGCTCGATCTCGATGCAGACCGGACCGGAGATCGGTGTAGCCTCGACAAAAGCCTTCACCGCCCCGATCGTGGATTTATACATGCTTGCCATTCTATTGGCAGATTTGCGCGGGACAATTGATGAGGCCTCCCGCCGTCAATTGGTCGCTGATCTGCGCCTGGTGCCTGATCTCGTTGGACAAACATTGGCCCGCGAAGACGAGATTGAAAAAGTTGCCCATGCCCTGAAAGATATCAAGGGCTGCCTCTATCTGGGGCGCGGGATCAATATGCCCATTGCCTATGAAGGCGCGCTGAAGCTGAAGGAAATCTCCTATATCCACGCCGAGGGCTACCCCGCCGGGGAGATGAAACATGGTCCAATTGCCCTGATCGACGAAGAAATGCCTGTCGTCTGCCTTGCACCGAAAGACCCCTGGCACGAGAAAATGATCAGCCAGATCCAGCAGGCAAAAGCACGGGGCGGCCCCGTCATCGCCGTGGCAACCGATGGTGACCAACTCGTCGCCGACATGGCCAACCATGTCCTCTGGATCCCTGAAACTCCATGGCTGCTCAGCCCGGTGATCACCGTGATCCCCCTGCAGGTGTTGGCCTATCATATTGCCTCCCTGCGCGGGCTGGATGTAGATCAGCCTCGCAATTTGGCAAAAAGTGTTACTGTAGAATAGGGATTTGTTATAAGAGGAACCCGTTCCTTCAAAAGGAACGGGTTCCTGCACTTTGACCAAGCCTGGAGAGAATTTAAGGAAGAGCAAGATTATTTATTGTCATTATTCGCTGAATTCTTAATACCACGCTATAATCCCATCCATGTTCCTCCCTACTACTAAAGAAGAAATGACCCGCCTCGGCTGGGATGCGCTCGACATCATCATTGTCAGCGGCGACAGCTATATCGACAGCCCCTTCATGGGAACCGCTGTGATCGGCAAGGTTTTAATGGATGCAGGCTATCGCGTCGGGATCATTGCCCAACCAAAGACAAATTCTCTTGAGGATATTGGTCGACTTGGTGAACCGGAACTCTTCTGGGGGGTGACGGCAGGCAGCATCGACTCGATGGTCTCCAATTACACTGCGCTCAAGAAAAAACGCCGCACCGATGACTACACGCCCGGCGGAGAAAATAATCGCCGTCCCGATCGGGCAACGATTGTTTATACAGGGTTAATTCGGCGTTATGCAAAAAGCATAGGAAAACGCCCCCACCTAGCCTCCCCCGCGAGCGGGGGAGGGACAAGTCCCCTCTCCCGCTCGCGGGGGAGGGCGGAGGGTGAGGGCAAACCAATCGTCCTCGGTGGGATCGAAGCCAGCCTGCGCCGGGTTCCTCATTACGATTATTGGACCAACAAAATCCGCCGCTCGATTCTCTTTGATGCAAAGGCGGATTATCTGCTTTATGGTATGGCCGAAAAGGCAGCGCTTGAATTTGCTGCCGCCCTGCGCGATGGCAATGATCCGCACGAGATCCGCGGATTAAGCTATATATCCAAAGAAAAAAGAGATAATTATCTCGAAATGCCCGCCTACGAAATTGTCGCTAAAGATAAGTTGGCCTTTATCGAGATGTTCCACATCTTCTACAAAAATAATGATCCGATCCCATCAAAGGGACTGACCCAGGCACATGGTGACCGCTGGCTGGTCCAGAATCCGCCCGCTTTTTATCTGGAAGAGGCTGAGCTGGATGCGATCTATGCTCTCGAATACGAGCGCGCCCAACATCCCTATTATGCAAAACACGGCAATGTGCGCGCGCTGGATACGGTTGGATTCTCCATTCCCACCCATCGCGGCTGTTATGGGGAATGCAATTTTTGCGCCATCGCTGTCCACGAGGGGCGCACGATCCGCTCACGGAGTCAGGATTCGATTGTCTCGGAGGCAAAAGAGATCACCCGGCATCCCAAATTCAAAGGCTATATCTCCGATTTGGGCGGGCCGACTGCGAATATGTATGGCTACGAATGTGATAAAAAATTGAGGGCTGGCAACTGTCCAAGCAAGCGATGTCTCAGCCCGGGAATCTGCCCCGTGATCAAGATCGATCACCGCCCCCATGCCGAAGTTTTGGAAAGGGTAAGTAACCTCGATGGTGTCAAAAAAGTTTTCGTCGCATCCGGTTTACGGTACGATATGATCCTGAGCGACACCGAATACGGCGATGATTACCTGCGTCAGGTCGTCACCCATCATACATCTGGTCAGATGAAGATCGCTCCCGAACACTCGGAAGATCATGTCCTCCAAAAAATGGGCAAGCCCGGCACAGCATCTTTGGTTGCCTTCAAAAAACGTTTCGAAGAATTCAATCTTAACGCCGACAAAAAACAATTCCTGACCTATTATATGATCGCCGCCCATCCCGGCTGCGACGAACGCGATATGCGCAGGATGAAGAGTTTTGTCAGCAGCGAGCTGCGGATCTCACCCGAACAGGTGCAGATTTTTACACCAACTCCCTCCACATATTCAAGCGTAATGTACTATACCGAAATGGATCCATTCACTCTTGAGCCGCTATTTGTGGAAAAAGACCCTCATAAAAAGCGCAAGCAAAAAGAGATCATGACGCAAAAAACTCAACGTCAGCATCGAAATTATAATAATACCCTTTCACCACAAAGGACACGAAGGATCACAAAGTAAAAGAATCACTAAGGTTTTTTCTTCGTGCACCTTTGTGCACTTTGTGGTAAGAAAATAATAAATCTATGTCAAAAAAAATCACCCGTCGAGACTTCCTTCGCCTGAGCGGCCTTACCCTCGGCAGCAGCCTTTTGGCCTCCTGCCGTTATCCTTTCGGGATCGGCGACAACCGCCCCAATTTTCTAATCATTCTTACTGACGATCAGCGTTTTGACACCATGCAATATATGCCCAAGACCCAGGAACTGATCTTTGATCAGGGGGTCACCTTTTCGCGCGGCTATGTCAATTCACCACTTTGTGGACCGAGCCGAGCCAATATACTTACCGGAATGCATGTTCACAACCATCACGTTACCGATAATAAAAATGAACTCAAGGTAGGCACCTTTGTTGAAGATTTACAGGCCAATGGCTACTTTACCGGATTGGTTGGAAAATATATCAACAAATGGAAGGGTGAACAGCGTCCCGAATACGATTATTGGGCCTCCGTTTTCAGGGATGATAGTCGGTATTACGACATAGATCTCAATATCAATGGAACCTGGCATTGGCAGATCCCCGGATATATCACCGATATCACTCGTGACCTTGTGCTTGATTTCGTTCAAGAAGCATCGGGGAAGCTCAAGCCTTTCTTCCTCCTGTTCGCGATGGATGCGCCGCACAGCCCCGCCACCCCTGCCCTGGAAGATGAGGATCGCTACCCTGACCTGCCTCCGCACCGTCCCCCAAACTTCAACGAAGCCGACAACTCCGACAAACCAGATTCGGTCAACTGGCGTCCCCTCTTTAAAGAAGCAGGTATCGAAAATATCGAAGAATTTCGCCGCAACCAGATCCTGACCCTCCTCTCCGCTGACCGTGCCATTGAGGCGATCATCAATAAGCTTGAGGAGACCGGGGAACTTGACAATACCGTCGTCATCTTCCTTTCTGATAACGGAAAGCATTGGGGTGAACATCGCCTGGAATCAAAGGGAACGGCCTACGAAGAATCAATTCGAGTCCCCTTTGCGATCCGCTATCCACCCCTCATACCTGTACCCTATATTGAGGATCGTCTTGTTGGCGCAGTAGATATCGCCCCCACTTTCTATGAGTTAGCCCGCCTACCCATCCCCGAAAACCTGGATGGCCTTTCACTTGTCCCCCTCCTGGCTGGTGAGGAATGGCAGCGTGAAGAAATATTCATAGAGTGTTGGCCCTCCCGCGGCCACTGGGCTGCCATTCACACCGGGCGCTATAAATATATAGAAACGGATGGGCACTCAGCAGAGTTTTACGATCTGGAAGAAGATCCTTATGAACTGGAAAACCAACTTGAAAACCCCGATCATCAAGATATCATCACAAAACTCAAGGATATTTTGCAAAAGGAAAAAAACTAGGATAAGTGTATAATTTTGATATTGAAAACTTGGGAATCATTAAGGAGATTCGATGAGTCAAGCAATCGTGACAGCATATGCGCTCTACTTGCGCGGAGGCCCTGCAAAGACCTACGCTGCTCTCGGTCTTCTTTTTAAGGATGAGCGTGTCGAAATTCTTGGTAGTTCACCCGATGGACGTTGGGAAAACATACGAACAGCCAACAATACTCAGGGTTGGTCTTCCCGGAAGTATTTGCAAATAATTGATGAAGGCCAAGATGACCCAACGCCGGTAGCGGGTAACTACAAGGTTACGGTTAGCGCCCTTTATCTGAGAGAGGGCCCAGGCACCAGCTTCAGGTCAGTGGGATACCTCATCCGCGATGAATTGGTAGTATCTCTCAGTGAATCCCCTGATGGAAATTGGAAACAGGTTAAACGCCTGAATGGAACCGTCGGTTGGTCATCGAGTAAATATCTGCTCAACCTGGACCCTGATCCCATTCCCGAACCTGAACCAGAACCAGAGCCTGATCCCGAGCCAGAGCCAGAACCAGAGCCCGAGCCCGAGCCCGAGCCAGAACCTGAACCAGAGCCTGAACCAGAGCCCGAACCTGAACCAGAGCCCGAACCCGAACCTGAACCCGAACCTGAACCTGAACCTGAACCTGAACCTGATCCTGATCCTGAACCAGAGCCCGAGCCCAACCTGGAAATTAGATATGAAATCATTGCCTCTGCCCTTTACGTTCGCCAAGGGCCAGGGACCTCCTATCCTGCGCTTACCTTTGTGCGCAAAGGTGATATTGTCAGCAAGTTGGGCGAGTCGGCGGATGGGAGCTGGAAGCAGGTACGTCTGAATAATGCAATCAGTGGATGGTGCTCAGGCAAATATTTGCTGGCACTACCCGGAAATCCGCCCCCCTTTGAGCCGACTTCCGATAAGGGACAATTCCGGGTCTCTGCTGACCTGCTCCATTTACGCAAGGGCCCAGGGGTCGGTTATGCATCAATAGACCTTCTCCGCAAAGGGACAATTGTTGAGTCATCCGGTCCCACAGCGGATCTGGAATGGCTCCAGGTTCGTCTCGCAGATGGGCAAAATGGGTGGTGCTCAAGTAGCTATTTATATTGCCTGGGTGGTCTTGAAAACGACCCGGCCAATAAAACCACCATGGGCTTTCATCGTTGCATTACTAATAAAATCACAATTTATTCTGGACCACTTACAAGTACTGCTGTGCTGACATCTCTGGTAGAGGAAGAAACTGTCAATGTGCTTGAGGTAATTGGCGATGGGGAATGGAAGAAAGTAGTTACCGCTCGCGGCTTAATTGGCTGGTGCGATCCAAAATATCTGGTTAGCCTGGGAGAGGTAGCGATCCTGCAAGAGAATGAGGAATTTCCCTGGATGCCAGTCGCATTTAACGACCTGGGGCAACGCGAGCTCCCTGGACCAAAGGATAATCCCCGCATCCAGGAATATATGGCCAGTACAAATTTAAGTGAGTATTCATCTCTTCCCGATGAAACCGACTGGTGCGCAGCATTCGTTAATTGGACCATTGAGCAAACTGGCATCTCGACAACTGGCTGGGCGACCGTCTATCCATGGATGACATGGGGCGATGAAATAAAAACCCCACGACGTGGTTGTGTGGTCACATTTCGATGGGACGGTGGCGGGCAGCATGTCGCTTTTTATTTAGGTGAATGCGGCGACCATATTCGCGCAATAGGAGGCAACCAGAGCGATGCGGTCTGGATCAAATCCTATCCAAAACGGAATGTAGTTAACTATCGCATTCCAAAAGGCTGGGTTAAGGCTTGATAACAATCGCAGGAAAAATAGCTCTCACACTTTAGGTTGCGTTTAATTCAAATCCTGGCGTGCGAGAAATAACACAGCGAGTAAAATTAATAATCCCCCAAATAACTGGCTGATTTCCAAACGTTCGCCCAGCCACCAGGCTGCCAAACCAACGATAATAAAGGGTTCAGTAGTTGAAAGTATGGCCGCATTGGTCGAGCCGACTTTTTTCATCCCTGCAAAAAATGCTCCCAATGCGATGATTGAGCAAAGCACTGTTGCAAGGATCGGAATCCAACCCAAAATTTCATCCGGACCTTGAAAGCCTTGTAAGGCAACAATTCCCCCAATAGAAAATCCCGTTGACAGCATAATCACTGTGGTTGCACTGCGTGGATCAACCCCTGCCATCAACTTATCGATTATGACAATATATCCAGCATAGAGGATTGCAGCAGTTAGCGCAAGGATTATCCCCAAAGATAATCCATCTCCATCAGGCTTTAATGTAAATGCTGTCCCCATTAATGCCAATCCCAATGCGCCAAGTTTGGCTTTGCTCAGACGTTCTCGATAAGCAATTGCGCCAATTAATGCCACAATCGCCGGGTATAGATAGAGTAGCAGTCCGACCAATCCGGCCGCCGTCATGGAGAGCGCTGTGAAATAAGCCAGGGTTTGGAGAACATACCAGATACTTCCAATGAGGATCAACAGGAGAAGTGTTTTACCTTTTGGAAAAGGAATCCTAGCCACCAACATCCATATCAGCATGATCAATCCTGCGATCAGGAAACGTAAAAAAAGCAATGTGATCGGTGTCGTGCCCGCCTGATAAGCCAGGGGAGCCAGGACTGCCATCGTTCCGAAGGCAATGGATGAAATGATGATCAGGATTGCGCCCTGGATTTTTTGCATTGAAGACAACTTCCTATTGAATTTTGATTTCAAAACTCTATATCATATTTATTCCAAGTGTAATTTATCCCACCGCAAACACACAATAGGGTCTTCCAATCTCATCTCCCTCCAACTTGGCAACTTGTGTAACATTCTGAGAAAGCATTTCATTTAGCAGAGATGCATCCATTTGGCAAAGTTCGGGATGCTCACGAATGATGGCAGCATAGGGACAATGCCCAAGGATAAGGCGGGGTCCGCGTGCATGGGCTTCCCAACGAGATTCATAGCCAAGTTCATCGAGACGTTTTACCGTTTTTGTTAATCGAATCATCGGAGAGGCGACTTTTTCAAAATCTGGAGATTTTGGATTCCGGTCAGTCATATTTGCGAGGCGTTTGGCAAGATTCTCCAGATGCGTCGCTTTTTTCTGATCACTAACAGAGCCAAGCCACTCATCGAGGAGATGCCCGGATAACGCCGGCAAGCCATCCCCAAGGATGCCTCTCCCCAGACCATAGATGTTAACCGGACGTCCTCCCTGTTTTCCCGAACTCCCCTGGCCAACCAGCTCGATCTGTCCGTTCTTCTGCAATATGGAGAGATGATGACGGGCGTTGGCCTGGGTCATCCCCAGATCCCGACCGATCTCTGATGCTGAAACGGCGCGCCGCTTGCGGATATAGGCAAAAACCCGTTGACGTGCTGTTGTCATAGGCATTTTCCAGACTCTGAGTGAAATAACTGGCCTAAGCGAGAAATGCAGTCGAAGAACGGATTTTGTATAATCGCCCTTCGACTTTCCTCCCTGTCGGCCTTGCCGCTCAGGGACTGAATTCTCTTGTCATAAAGACAGTGTGATTATACTCCTGAATACGGTTTTGCAAATATATATTTACGTAACCCAGTTGACCTATAGGTCCTTGGATACTATAATCGCAGCTAATTATGACGATACTTGCGATGAAGAAAAATGACTGATCCACTTACCTGGGAAGGAACCTATGCTATCGCCCTGGCCTTGAAAGAGGCCCATCCCGATATGGATTTGGAAAAGGTCTCGCTGGGTATGATCGAAGCGTGGACCCTGGAACTCAAGCAATTCGAGGATGATCCTGCACTCGTCAACGAGGATATCCTTTTAGCAATTTACCAAGAGTGGTTCGAAGAAATTCTTTGAGCTAAAAAATCGCCCCCCTTTATCCCCGCCGTTTTCACCGACAACAAGGGGAATGAGGGGAATATGAGGAGAGTTTTCATGGAAAATAAGGATTTGAACTCCCCGGGTTATGAAATCCCTGATGATATAAAGGGCTCGGTCTCGATCACATCCATAGACCGTATTTATAACTGGGGACGGCGCTCATCCATCTGGCCGCTGATGTTTGGCCTGGCCTGTTGCGCCATCGAAATGATCTGTACCGCTGCCAGCCGCTATGACTTCTCCCGCTTCGGGATGGAAGTAATGCGCCCCAGCCCACGCCAGGCGGATATGATGCTTGTTTCTGGCACGGTGACGAAGAAGATGGCACCGACCATTGTTCGTCTTTACAATCAAATGCCTGAGCCAAAATATGTTGTCGCAATGGGCGCTTGCGCCTCTGGCGGCGGACCGTTCAAAGAAGGCTATAGCGTGGTTTCAGGTGTAGATAAGCTGATCCCCGTGGATGTCTATATCCCCGGCTGCCCACCCACCCCACAGGCATTGATCAATGGCCTGATCAAACTTCAGGAATTGATTGATACGCAATCCATCAAAAAGGTTCGCTGGTATCAAAAAGGCGAATTGGCGGCTGTCCCGATTCCGATCCTGGGACCAGACCTGATCTACCAACGCGATATTCCTGCGATTAGTGATGCAAAGAAGGAGGCCTGATCATGGTGACCCCTGCACAAGCCCCCACGCTAGATCTCGTTACCCGTTTCCCCGAAGGCGTTGTCGCCGATGAACGCGAAGGCTACGAAGGGTATCTCGTCGCTGCCGACAAACTGGTTGAAGTTGCAACCGCACTCCGCGATGAATTTGGCTTCGACTATCTCTCCTCCGTTTCCGGTGTTGACTATATTGCCGAAGAGATGCTCGAAGTTGTCTATCATGCCTATAAAACCATTGGCGGACCCGGCCTTGTTTTCAAGGTTCAGGTTGCCCGCAAAAAGGCCGAAGTACCTTCCTTGATGGATGTCTACCCCGGTGTTGATTTCCAGGAGCGCGAAGCCTGGGATCTGATGGGCATCAATTTCCTTGGACACCCCGATCTGCGCCGCATCCTGCTTTGGGAAGGTTTTGAAGGCCATCCCCTGCGCAAGGATTGGAAGGAAGCTTATTACGAAGCCGATGTAAAGCCTTTCAAATCACGCTGGCCCGAAGGCAATTTTTTCCGCTCCGAAGAAAAAGCTACCTATCAGGCAAACGTCCAGTATCCCGATAAATTCGATCCCGAAAAATGGGTTCCCGAAGGCGAAGATGCCCTCTATGGCGCCCTCGCAAAATACGAGGATGTTGATAATACCGGCCTGAAAACTGATCATATCACCATCAACCTTGGCCCGCAGCACCCCTCCACCCACGGTGTATTCCGCATCGCCACTATCCTTGACGGTGAAACCATTGTCAGCCTGAAACCCGTCATGGGTTACCTGCACCGCAACCATGAAAAGATCGGTGAACGCAATACTTATTTGCAAAATATGCCTTTCACCGACAGACTCGATTATCTCTCCTCAATGAGCAATAACTTTGGTTACGCTCTTGCCGTCGAAAAGCTGATGAATATTGAGGTCCCGGAGCGCGCAGAATATATTCGCGTGATCATGGCCGAGATGACCAGAGTCCAGAATCACCTCTTCGCCATCGGGATGTTCCTCAACGATATCGGCGCCTTTTTCACTCCATCGCTGTATGCGATTGAAGAACGGGAATTGGTCCTGGATATCTTCGAGATCGTCTCTGGATCACGGATGATGTGCAATTATTTCCGCTTTGGCGGGCTCGCACGCGATCTTCCGGCTGGATCCCTCGAAATGATCAAAGGCCTGGCCTTTGAGCGTTTGCCCCGCCGTGTGGACGAGATGGATCGTTTCCTCAGCGATAACGAAATCCTGCGCTCGCGCTGTGTTGGACAGGGCGTCCTCTCCGCTGAAGACGCGATCAAGTACGCGGCAGCAGGCCCAATGTTGCGTGCCTCCGGCGTCCCCTATGATATCCGCCGAGCCGATCCCTATAGCATCTACGACCGTTTCGATTTTGATGTAGCTGTCCGCTATAACGGCGATATTTACGACCGCTATATAATTCGCATGGATGAAATTCGCCAGTCCCTGCGCATCATCCAGCAGGCTGTTGAACAAATCCCCGAAGGTCCTATCCAAACCGGCAAACCACAGTATCAGGTGCGCGTTCCCGCTGGTGAGGCTTATGGGCGCGTTGAAGGTCCGAAAGGCGAGCTTGGCTTTTATGTCGTTTCTGACGGAAAACCGAACCCTTATCGCTACCACGTCCGCGCCCCATCCTTTATTAACCTGACCGCATTTGGTCCGATGTGCACTGGGCTGAAAATTGCCGATGTCGTCGCCGTGCTTGGCTCGATTGATATCGTGCTTGGCGAAACAGACCGATAGGAGAAGAAACCATGTATGGAAAAGGTATCCTGAAAGGTTTAGGCGTCACCTTAAAACGCTTTGTCAACACCTATCTGGAAGATATCAAATGGCTTGGTAAACGTTATTACACCGCCGAGGGAATCGCCCATCGCTCCAGCAAGAATGCAAACGGGATCTTCACCATTCAGTATCCTGAAGAAAAATTGCCTGTGCCGGAAGAGTTTCGCTATATCCCCTTCCTTGTTTTTGATGAGGGTGAGGATGGTGCAGAAATTATCCGCTGCACCTCCTGCGGAATTTGTGCCAAAGTCTGCCCGCCGCAGTGCATCTGGATCGTGCGTTCGAATGACCCGAAAACCGGCCGCCCCATTCCCGATCCCGCAGAGTTTGTCATCGATGTGGATATCTGTATGAACTGTGGTCTCTGTGCCGAATACTGCCCCTTTGATGCGATCAAAATGGATCACGATTACGAGATCGCTTCCTATGGGCGCACGGTCTTCGACAAAGAGCAGTTGATGAAATCTGCAACCTACTATGATGAAATTCGTCCGATTAACAACAGCATCGAGGAAGCTGCCCGCAAAGCCAAGGAAGAGGCCAAAGCAGCCATGGCAGCGGCCAGGGCTGAAAAAGCTGCAAAGGCAGCCGAAGAAAACTAAGTCACTGATTTTCTAAAATAAAAGGTTGAAGGATTTTTCTCAAACGATATCCTTCAACCTTTTTTCTAACCTATTGTTAATGCCTCTGACTATTATTAATAGGGCTTAATTGGTAGAATATCAGAACAATAAAATTATCTAAACATCATTCAATAAAAGAAGGTAGTCATGACAGAAAATATCACCAAAGAAGCAGTATTGGCCGCACTAAGCAATGTGATGGACCCCGACCTGCACCAGGATTTGGTCTCCCTCAATATGATCCGGGATGTGGTTATCGAGGGGAATACTGTAAATTTCAGCGTATTCCTTACGACCCCCGCCTGCCCGTTAAAAGGCAAAATCGAGGCTGATTGTCGGCAAGCAGTCAATGCGATATCTGGTGTAAAAGAAATAAAAATCAATATGAATGCCGATGTCCCCAACGATGGGCGTTTGCGCGGATTAGTGGATGCGCCGATTCGAAACGCGATCGCGGTCGGGTCCGGTAAAGGTGGCGTGGGCAAATCGACTATTGCAGTTAATCTCGCTGTTGCATTGGCAAATAGCGGTGCGCGCGTCGGCTTACTTGACGCAGATATCTACGGCCCAAATATCCCAACGATGATGGGGGTCGAAAAATTGCCTCCCGCAACCGATACAAAACTGATTCCTGCCGAAGCACATGGCGTCAAGGTGATGTCGATGGGCTTCCTCGTCAAACCAGGTCAACCACTGATCTGGCGCGGGGCAATGCTCCACTCCGCCATCCGACAATTTCTAAGCGATGTCGAATGGGGCGAACTGGATTATCTGATCATCGACCTGCCCCCGGGAACGGGGGATGCTCCGCTCACGCTGGCGCAATCTCTCCCGCTGAGTGGCGCAATCCTGGTGACGCTTCCCCAAGCTGTCTCGGTGGAAGATGCAAGCCGCGGGCTGGGGATGTTTCGCACGCTGGAAGTCCCCCTGCTCGGTGTGATCGAAAATATGACTGGCGATGTCTTTGGTCAGGGTGGTGGGAAATCCTTCGCTGAAGCGGCTGATATCCCCTTCCTGGGCTCTGTGCCCATGAATGGCTTTGTCCGTTTGGCTGGCGATCAAGGTCTACCTGCCATTATCGCAGAACCTGATTCTGATGCTGCAATCGCAATGCAGGAAATTGCTGAAACTGTCGCAGCCGCTGTCAGTGTGGCCGCATTACAAGATAGCGGCGATGCTATGAAAATCAGCATTTCAGACTAATTAAAGCCAGAATAATTAAATCATAAGGGCGAGGTTTCAATACCCGCCCTTTTCTGCTTACGGTATAATAGCTCCCATGCAATCAAACATCATCGGTATCCGATTTACAAAAATTGGTAAAATTTATCATTTCGACTCCAGTGCTGTGCCAGATATTAAGGTCGGCGAGCACGCGATCGTCGAAACTTCCCGCGGAAAACATCTTGGTGAAGTACTTCAGCGCTTTGAGAAAAGTCCGCCTCCCCCAAAAGGAGGTTGGAAAAAGGTCTTATCCCTTGCCACCCCCCGAGAATTACTTCTCAACCAAACATGGCATGCAAAAGAGACTGAAGCCATGATCAATTGCCGCGAGGCAGCCAGCAATTTAAAACTGCCCAATGTAAAGATCGTAAAAGCTGAATTTAACTATGATGGTTCACGCTTGAGCTTCCTTTACAGCAGCGAAGGCGACGAAAAGGTTAATCTTAACAATCTGCGAAATTCCATGGAAAAGATTTACTCAGACCAAAAAATTGAGATGCGCCAGATTGGCCCTCGTGATGTTGCGAAAATTCTTGGTGGTTTAGGCGCTTGCGGTCTTGAACAACGTTGCTGCTCAAAATTCCTGACAGATTTCAGTCCAATTTCAATAAAAATGGCAAAAGCGCAAGGCATCTCCCTGGCACCCGCAGAAATCACTGGTATGTGCGGGCGCTTACGTTGCTGCCTGATATTTGAATATGAAGCTTACGCCAAAGCCCGCAAAACCCTGCCAAAACGGAAAAAGCGCGTCATTACCCCCAAGGGTGAAGGTCGGGTTGTAGACCTGATGCCCCTAACCGAAACGGTTGTTGTCCAGCTGGATGATGAAGTACGGGGCGCAAGGCATCAATTCCATCGTGATGAAATTGAACCCTGGGATGAGCGTGAAGCCCTTCGCCGAAAAGCCGAAGAACCTTGTGGCAAGGACTGCGACTGCGGGAACAAAAACGAAAAACAAGAAACCCAGGCATGAGCAATCCCACCCCGGATAACTGGGAATCCCCACAAAAGATACTCGTAATCCTTGCCCATCCCGATGACCCTGAATTTTTCTGCGGCGCCACTCTCGCACGCTGGGCTCAGGCGGGACACGAAATCCATTATTGCCTGCTTACCTGTGGAGATAAGGGCAGCGAAGATCCAAATATTTCCACGGATGACCTCTGTCAGATTCGGCATAAAGAGCAGGAAAATGCGGCAAAGATCATTGGCGCAAAATCCGTCAGTTTCCTGGATCACCCGGATGGTTATCTTGTTCCCGATATATCATTGCGCCGGGATGTCGTACGCGCTATCCGTCAATATGCCCCCGATGTGCTCGTCACCTGTGACCCGACCAATATCTTCCCAAGCGAGGGATACCCCCTCAATCACCCCGATCATCGTGCTGCTGGTCAAGCTGTGCTGGATGCAGTCTTTCCCGCATCAGGCAGCCATCTCTTCTTCCCTGAACTCCTCGCAGAGGGGTTAGCCCCCCACCGCCCCAACGAAGTCTGGATATCAGTCCCAAACCAGGCCAATACCCTGTTGGACGTAACCGACACCTGGGACAGGAAAATTCAGGCGGTACTTAAACATAAAAGTCAAATAGCTGATCCGGAAGCCTTGATCGAACGAATGAAAAATAGTTGGAAAACTTCAGACAGTACCGAAGAGGCACCCCGCTACGAAGAAGACTTCCACGTTATCCGGTGGAGTAGATAATCATCAAGATCGCGCTCAAGGATATTCCTTGAGCGTTTTTTATATGAGGTAAAATGTCCGATTTTCAAAATAAAGCTCAAGACCTATTTGTCTATACGCAAACGATGCGCCGTGACTTTCATAAGCACCCGGAGTTGGGTTTCCAAGAGGTACGCACAGCAGGAATTGTCGCCAATGAAATGCGCGAACTTGGACTTGAAACAACAACCGGCATCGCCGGGACAGGCGTCGTTTCCCTTTTGGAAGGAGGGAAACCGGGACCAGTATTATTATTACGCTTTGATATGGATGCCCTTCCCATTGATGAGGAAACGGGCGCTGAATACGCATCCACCACCCCCAACACCATGCATGCCTGTGGGCATGATGGTCATGTGGCTATCGGCCTGACTGTTGCAAAAATGCTCAACGAGGTACGAGATGATTTGGCCGGAACCGTAAAATTTGTCTTTCAGCCAGCAGAGGAGGGTGTGATCGGTCAAAAGGGTATGGGCGGGGCAGAACAAATGATGGACGAGGGTGTTTTATCAAACCCCAAAGTGGATTATGCCCTCTCCCTGCATTTGTGGAATTCAAAGCCTCTTGGCTGGCTGGGCATCGGCACAGGCCCGCAGATGGCGGGAGCAGAATATTTCAAAATCACGGTTTATGGGAAGGGGGCACACGCTGCGATGCCACAGGCTTCCGTTGATCCGATCCTTGCTGCATCCCAGATAGTGAACGCGCTGCAGGGCGTTGTTGCCCGAAATGTAGATCCGCTGAAACCAGCCGTTATAACGGTGGCAAGCATACAGGGGGGTGAGGCCTTCAATATCATCCCTCAAAAAGTGGAGATGACCGGTACAATCCGCACTTTTGATCCTGATGTCCGGGAGACAGTCGTCCAACGTTTTGAAGAAATTGTAAAAAATACAGCCAGCGCGATGGGATCCACTGTTGATCTCGAGCTGAAACGGATATCCCCGGCCGTGATCAATGAGAAAAATATCACAGAAAGTGTGCAGGCGACAGCCAGAATGCTATACCCTGAGACAGAAATTGACAGCGGCAATTATTTAACAATGGGTGCAGAGGATATGGCTTTTATGATGGAGAAAGTGCCAGGTTGCTATTTCTTCCTCGGATCAGCAAACCCCGATAAAGGACTGGATTACGATCATCATCACCCCAAATTTGATTTTGATGAGGCCGTCCTGCCGCGCGCAGCAGCGTTGATGGCCGCGGCTGCTGCAGATATATTGAAGTAGCTATTACGCGAATATTTTCATGACTTATCGCGGGAGATATTTCAGGCACTGGCAATAGAGGCATGGAACGCAAATTGAATATGAGGCCATACAAAAAGTGGTGCGCCGTTTAGGCGCACCACTTTTATTTAGCACAAAAATACTACTTGTTGCTAGTTATGCTGATGTGAGCGTGCTATTAATCTCTGTGAATACGTTACCAATGATTGGGCCGAGGATGAGCAAGACGGCCAGAACAACCACTGATA
>JACKQG010002734.1_pt1 | contig 22544 bp, 13 predicted proteins | sample 8237621 | NCBI WGS metagenome assembly JACKQG01 (sample SAMN15677084, study PRJNA649215) | marine metagenome | biome: marine; feature: Black Sea; material: saline water; isolation source: suspended particulate matter (SPM) from the Black Sea western gyre | collected 2013-06-09/2013-06-10 | depth... | reverse complement strand
ACTACTGGAACCCTTCCTATGAACCCGTTGAGGCAACCGATCCTCAAGGACCGAAATCGGGCTTTACCCGAGCCCACCGCGGTGGAGGTTGGGATACCTATTGCCGGACCTGCAACGCCACCAGCCGCAGTGGTTCCACGGAAGCTTACGCCGGCAGCCAGACTGGTTTTCGCCTGACCCGCGTGCCTTAAGGGTGTTTACTAACCCGATTTAGTTTCTAAGGAAAAGCCGAAATAAAACAATGCTCGCTACCTGGTATGCCTTTTATTGAGCCGTGTATAAAATCGAGGTTTTAATTCATCCCGAAAAGTGCTAGGCAAAGCCTATGAAGAGTATGAAAATCATCTTACTTGCACTGATAGCTTTGGGCTTGCCTGCCTATTCCATCGCGGCCGACAAGCCGGCGGAGGCGAAGGCAGGCGGACCTTTGGCAAAGTGATTTATTCGACGCACATGGGAAACAACGAGCCCGATTACGATGCCAACAACCCGATCGTGAGGGGAAGCCAACCCGTCACTGAAGAGGAGTACTTTACCGATGCCATTACTCGTGAGTCCGTGGACTTCATCGACCGGCACGCGGACAAGCCTTTCTTTCTCTACGTTGCCTATAACGCGGTGCACAGCCCACTCCAAGCGGCGGACAAGTACATGAAGAAGTTCAAGCATATCGAGGATGTCCAGAGACGCATCTTCGCAGCCATGCTGGCCAACCTCGATGACAGCGTGGGCGAGATCATGAAAAAGATCGGTGATGAGGACCTGGAAAGAGATACCTTGGTCTTCTTCCTCAGCGACAATGGTGGACCGACCCGAGAACTGACTAGCAGCAACCTTCCCCTTCGGGGAGGAAAGGGGCAAATGTACGAAGGCGGAATCCGCGTGCCGTTCATGGTTCGGTGGCCTGGTAGGATTCCCGCAGGCCAAACCTATGACCGCCCAGTCATCAGCACCGATATCTTCGCAACCATTCACGGAGCCGCCCGTGTTCCCCTGCCCAAGGGCAAGCAAGCCGAATGCGTGGACCTCCTACCCTACCTCACCGGCAAGAACAAAGACGACCCGCACCAGATCCTCTACTGGAGGCAAAGCCACAAGACCGCGCTGCGCAAAGGTGACCTAAAGCTGGTCCGGCAACAGCCGAAGAAGTGGGAACTCTACGATCTCTCGAAAGACTTTTCAGAAACGAAGGACCTAGCCGAGTCCCAACCCGAAACCCTCCAAAAACTCCTCAAGGAATGGGAAAGCATCAACGACCAGATGGTCGAACCGCTATTTAAGTAAACTCCCCACTCCAAAACTTGAAAAAATCCGCAAAAAAGAATAAAAAAGGGATTAACGAACTTTTTTACGCATGCGGAATTCAATTCATAGAAGACGATTCATTCAGGGCTTGGGAGGATCCTTTCTCGCACTTCCCCTGCTGGAGGTAAACTCGGCTTCGGGTACTCTTGCCCCCCCAAAGAGAATAACTGCTTCCGGTATCTTTTACGGGCTGGTCCCCCGGCATTTTCATCCCGAGCAAATCGGACCGCATTACAAGGCTCCCCTGCTGCTCCGTCCACTAGCACCATTCCGTAAGGACTACACCGTCTTCTCCGGATTGGATCACAACCTGAGCGGTGGCCACAACGCAACTAAGTTCTTTCTCAGTGGCATTCCCGCCACTCAGGCTAAGGGATTTTCCGAGGCCAACATATCGGTCGACCAGAAAGCCGCCCAATCGGTTGGTCCAAAGACCCGTTTCCCATCCCTCACACTCGATGCAGGGAAAGGCAAAGAGCATACACTGTCTTGGACCCGAAATGGAAACTCGGTTCAGCCTGTCCGTAGCCTCGAACAGCTTTACCGCATGCTTTTCCGCAAGGAGAACCGCAATACCCGTGAACAGGCGCAACGGGATCTGGAGGACAAGCGTTCGATCCTCGACTTGGCGGGTGACCAGGCCCAATCCTTTCAGCGGGGCTTGGGCCAAAACGACAAGCAAAAGCTCGATCAGTACTTCACCTCGGTACGTGAACTTGAAAAACGCATCGAGCAATCGAGACTATGGCTGGACAAGGAGAAACCGGGTACCGACTACGATCTTCCTCGAGCCGTCGATTCCCTCACCCTGAAGGATCGTACTCCGTTCTATTACGATCTCATGACACTCGCTCTGCAAACCGATTCCACCCGGGTCATCACCCTCTCCTTCACCGAGTTGGGCAAGGACAACGGCGGGCTTCCCGGTGTCGGCAAGGGCTACCACACCCTCTCCCACCACGGACAAGTACAAGAAACGATCGAGGAACTCTCCATCATCGAGACCTTTCACACCAACCAATTCGCCCGTTTCCTAGGCAAACTCAAAGAAATCCGCGAACCCAACGGTGACTCCCTACTCGACAGTACCATGGCCCTCTTCGGCAGCGGCATGAGTAACGCCAATTCCCATAGCAACCGGGACTTGCCCATCGTTTTGGCGGGGGGTGGTTTCAAGCACGGTGAGCACAGGCACTACGCTCGTCGGGCAAGGCACTCGACTCCCCTCTGCAACCTGTATCTTTCAATGCTGCAAAACTTCGGGCTCGAGATCGACCGGTTCAACACCTCTGCCGGCACCCTCACAGACTTCGATCGACTCGCTTAGGGCGAACATGCGTAAATTGCTCGGAATCATACTTACTTGGGCCTGGGTTTGGACTATGTCAGGCTCGGAGAACCTCGAGGGCAAGGTAGTGGAGCTCGATTCGGGGGTTCGTCAATTCATTCAAACCTACTGCATCCAGTGCCATGGTCCGGAGGAACAAAAGGGGGAACGAAGCTTTCACCAATTGACCTCGCGTGCTGGTGGAAAGTGGATGATGGACTTAGCCAAGCCCGGCAAAGCCGACTTACTCCACGACATTCTCCATCAACTCAATCTCGGCGAGATGCCCCCCAAGAAGAAGGACGTCAAGCAACCTAGGAACCAAGAAATCAAGAAAGCCGTAAGTTGGCTGACCGAGATCCTGCTGGAATTGGAAAAAGAAAAGGGACCGACAGAAACGGTTCTTCGCCGACTCAATCGTATCGAATACCGGAACAGCATGCGCGATATGCTCAGTCTCGGGAATCTTCCCTTCGACCTCACCGAGGATTTTCCTGCGGACGACGAGATCGAAGGGTTCACCAACATAGGCGATGTCCTCAGGTTAAGCGAAGGGCACCTCGACGCCTACCTCGAGGCGGCCGACCGGTACCTCCGGATGGCCTTTCGCTTCGACGAACCGAGAAAGGCGGAGACCTTGCTCATCAAACCCCAAGATTGGGGTTACCGGGACAGGGAGGCCACCACGCCCTGGATGTACCGTCTGCACGTTAAGGACAAGTACCTAGATATCGGGGCGGGCAAGAAACAACTGAGCGATCACTTCTCGCTCGGCACAGTGCCTCAGGACTTCGCCCGGCGAGGCGGTATTCAGGTTTCCGGTTACTACAGGATCTCCATCACTGCCGAGGCCATACGCCGACTCACTCATCCCTATGATCCCATGATGATTCCGACCGACCTGACCCCCCCCATGCAGCTCGGACTTTACGTCTCGAGGGGAACCAAGGGCCTCGCCTCGGACTCGGTCAAGTCCCGCTCCCGGATCGGCTTGTGGGACCTGGTGGACCACCGGCCAAAAAAATTCGAAGTCACCACCTGGATGGACAAGGGAGACGTTCCCTTCATCAACTGGGACAATGGGCCGGGGCCATCCGACTACTGGATGCGCGACATCCTCAAGAAGTACCACACCGACGTGGAGTTTCGCGGGAAACAGGGATCTCATGCCTGGCATATCATCGGCAAGGATGCGGTACCCGGCCGGTTGGTCTCGGATGTGTGGAAGGGGCCCCTCCTGCGCGTTCACGAGATGCGAATTCACGGCCCGACGCAAGGTACCTACCATTCCAAGGCTCAACAGGTTTTCCTCGATGGCCAACGGGACTTGGCGAAAGTTGACTTGGCAACCACGTTCAGCCGTTTTGCCCGACGGGCCTTCCGGCGACCACTGGCCAAACCCGAAATCGAACCTTACCTGCGTCTTGAAAAAAATGCCACGAAGAAGCTTGGACGATCCCCTGAGGAGGCCTTCTTTTTGGCCCTCAAGGCAATGCTGGTCTCACCTGATTTCCTCTACTTGAGGGAAGAGGCATCACCCGACAAACGGATCGGTCCTTTCGAGCTGGCCAACCGGCTGTCCTATTTTCTCTGGGGCTCCCTTCCCGACAACGAACTTTTCAATCTCGCCAAGGAAGGAAGTATCCACGATCCAGAGGTTTTAGGCAAACACGTGCTGAGGTTACTAGAGGACCCAAGGAGCGATTCCTTCGTGAAAGGCTTTGCCTCCAGCTGGCTTCGGCTCGACAAGCTGGGTACAATGCCTCCCGATTCCCTCAAATTCAGGGAGTACTACAACTACGGCCTCGAGGATTCGATGATCGGGGAAACCCTCCAGTTTCTGCGTCATGCAATCAAAACTAACGCCCCTCTCACCGACTTCATTCATTCGGACTATGCCTTTCTCAACCAGGATCTCGCTCGGCACTATGGGATCAAGGGCGTGCAGGGTCTTCACTTTCGAAAGGTTTCCCTTACCCCCGATGGGGTCCGGGGCGGCTTGCTCGGACAGGCAAGCATCCTGACGCTCACCGCCAACGGCGTCGACACTTCCCCCGTGGTGCGCGGAATCTGGGTACTGGAAAGCCTTTTGGGCACGCCCCCTGCCCCACCCCCACCGGACGTCGAACCGATCGACCCTGACGTGCGGGGTGCCAAGTCGGTTAAGCAGTTGCTCGAAAAGCACCGCTCGGTCGAGACCTGCGCCGATTGCCATGACAAGATCGACCCCTTCGGCTTCCCCCTTGAATTTTTCGACCCGGTAGGAGGCTACAGGCCGACCTACTACCGTTCGCGTTACTGGAAACGATCCCAACACACGACCGTTTTCTTTCCTTCCTTTCCCATCGACGGCTCAGCCACCTTGGCCTCCGGCGAAAGTTTCCAAGATCCTCGGGGTCTCAAGAAGGCTCTGCTTGGCAAAAAGGATTTGCTGGCCAAAAACCTAACAGGGAAACTTCTTACTTACGGGACGGGACGAAAGATGACCCTACTGGACGAAGAGGAAATCAGAAAGATAGCAAGCAAGGCGATGAGTCAGGGAAAGGGATTTCGTGACTTGATTGTGACTGTTGCAAACAGCAAAATTTTCAACCAGCGTTAGAAACACTTTTTATTCCGATGCCTAAAAGCAGAAAGCCCTACAAATTAAATTATATTGAAAGGCCAAAAAATCATTGAATATCTGAGTTTAGAAACAATAATGAGCAGAGAATTATGAATCGTAGAACATTACTTAAAAGTATGGCTTTAGGGGCTGGCGCTTCGTTTGGCTCAGGGCTTTTCCCTGATGTAACTAGAGCTGCGACCACAAAGGGCACTCCCAAGCGAGTCATATTCTTTATGCAGAACCAAGGCTTCGCTCCGAGTACTGCAATTCCCGCCGGAATGAAGAACAGTGGGTCTTTGGCCAAAGCGAAGCTGCCCGAGCCCATTGAGGCGTTGGAGCCTTTCAAGGAGCGCATGCATATTATCAATGGTCTGCATGGCATGCACACCAGTCCTTCTCATAGTCCTTTCTTTGGAGCCCTGGGCGGCTACCGTGGCGGTGATGGCGTGGCACCCAGTGATTCCACCATCGACTACGAATTGAGCAAGGTTCTCCCGGAAACATTGCTTCCTCATTTGTGCATCGGCATGGACTCGATTGAGAATATGAGAGCCAAGCCCACCGTGGCCAATCTTTCGGCCAGCGGCGCAGGTCAGCCCATCTTCATGCATTCCAACCCAAACCATCTATATGAGATGCTCTACGGCGGTATTTCCGAGGGTGACATCCGGAAGCAGCATGAGGCTCGTTCCAGTATGTTCGGTCGCATCGAGCAAATGGCGGCGACCAAGGGGGAAAATCTTCCTCCAACGGACTCCAAGCGCTATGGACAGTATGTCCGGGGCTTTGATGACATAAACGGATTGCGCGATCGCCTTGGCAGCGTTTCCGCCCACTTGCGGAAGTTCGCCCCCAAGGTGGATGACGGCTATTCCAATCCTGAATTTGAAACCGACTGGCACGATCGTATCTTAGACCTTGGCATCTCGGCTCTCAAGTCGGGTATTACCAGTGTGCTTACGGTCGGCTCGGGGCGTGGTGAGATCTTTGGAGCGTGGAAAGGTTTGGGCGTAGAGCAACAGGGTCACAACCTCGGCCACATGAAGCAGCCCGATAACCCGATCTGGGTCAAGATCCGCCAGTACAACAGTCGCATGTTGGTTAAGCTTATGGAGGAACTTGAAAGTGTTCCCGAGGGCAGTGGAAGCATGATGGACAACACGCTCATCGTATACACCAGCAACAATGCCGACTCTCAGCATACCTCGGGCAAGAATTGGCCTGTTATGCTACTGGGTAATTGTGGCGGTGCCTTCAAGACCGGATGCTTCACGCAACTGGATGGCAAGCGTCCGATCAATGCCCTATACACATCTATTCTGCGCGCTTCCGGCGTCGAATGCGATCGCTTCAACATGTCCGAGCAGTTGGCCGCCAAGTTTGACTCCGGCACAGGGCCCCTAAAAGAAATTTTGGCATGACCAAGTTGACCCTCGCCCTCGGGGTGGCGGTCTTTGTCCTGCTCGGCACCTCTTCCAAAGCTGCAAAACCTTATGCACCTGGAGAGCCAGTCCGTGGCAACTTCAAGGACTTTGCACAAGGCTTTCTCGAGAACAACTGTTTCGATTGCCACGATGAGGATACCACCAAGGGCGATCTGAATCTCGTCGATTTGGGGCCCTTGGACGAGACCAACGCGGCGGTTTGGAAATCGGTTTGGGCCCAGGTCGCGCTACAAGAAATGCCGCCTAAAAAGAAGTCGCAACCGGATATCGTCGACAGGCTAAGATTCTCCGACTGGATTGTCGGCGAATTGCAGCGTGGAATGAAGGACAAGGCCGGTTTTCAAGATAATTTCGAACCAAGCAAGGGCAATTTTGTTTCTCACGACCTGCTCTTTGGTTCCTTGCCCAAGGGGATTCAACTAGCGCCCACTTCTTCCCCTGCGCGTATTTGGCGCGTCACGCCGCAGGAACACATCACACGGCTCAACGAGTTGATCAATCTCGAGCCGGAATACAATCCGGAAAAACCGGGTGTGCGTACGCGGGGAGACCACGTTCCGACCAACCACGGGGGCGAACTCAAAATGTACTTTGGCACGGACCGGATCACCAAGTGGGAGGGCGGAACCGTAGCTTATGCCACGGCAGTGAAGAGCGTGCCCGTGGTACTGTCTTCCGCCCGCAAGCATGGCTTGGAAAACTATCCGGACTTCTACACCGTCAATAGTTCCGAGGCGACCCAGATCCTAGTCAAGGCGGAGGACATTCTTCGTTTCATGGCCTATGGTCCGCTCAGCTTGGTCGGTTTTCCCGAGCAAATCACCGACGACCCCAAGACCTGGGACAAGGTCAAGCCCAAGGGCGACCTCCGCGGTCTCCCCACTGCCATCGTTTACAACACCAAAGTCTCACGTCCGATCACTCCCGTTTACGATCTAATGAATAAGCCAAGCGTAACCGATGATCGCCTGCAGGCTGCAGTGAACTATGTCTTCGAGGCGGTGACTTTTCGGCCGCCCACTAAAAAAGAATCCGAGGACTACCTGCTTATCGTCAAGGACTCCATCGACAAGGTGGGCAAGGAGAACGGGGCCTTCATGGGCTTGTCCGCCATCTTCCTCGACCGGGATGCCTTGTTCCGCACCGAGTTGGTGGAGTCCGGCAAACCCGACGAACACGGACGCGCCATGCTGCAGAACTGGGAGCTCGGCCTGGCTGTCAACCATGCCCTCAGTTACCTGAGACCCGACGATACCCTCCGCAAGGCAATTGTTGAGGGCCGTATGAATACGCGTGAAGACGTGAAGCGCGAAGTCACCCGGATGATGGCCGACGACAGTATCCGCAAACCGCGCGTATTACGCTTCTTCCGCGACTTCTTTGATTACGATCTCGGTGGCTATATCTGCAAAGACAACGCAGCCCTTGCCAGCACTGGAGTCAGTGCGCGCGGAACGTCTCACTATCGTGCCATGTTCGATGCTACCGCCAGTACGGACCGTTTGATCGAACTTATCCTCCAGAAAGACAAGAACGTCCTGAAGGAATTGCTCACCACGCAGCAAGTCGTCGCCACCGGCACCGACAAAAGCTATTTCGGCAAGAAAAACAGTAAGGAGGAACGGGAAGCTGCCGCACTCGCCAGAAAGAAAGCCGCGGAGGAAAGCCTAAAGAAGGAGTCGGTCGCGCTGGAGGATCTCGAGAAGGAAATCGAGGGCCTCGAAGTCAAATTACGGGACAATTCCGGGGATCAGGTTCCACCTGAGCTTTTGGTCAACGGGAGCTTTTCCAAAGTGACTTTTGAGGAACCCGATAATTGGGAGTTGGAAAAAGGAACCCTCAACCAAACGGAGCTTGCAACCGGCAAGGTAGTTGCTGTTCGAGACATGGTCACATTGGAGCAAACTTTGTCAAAGCCGATTACCTCCAAGACCAAATTAATAGTCAAAGCCACCCGGACCGATTCAAGTTCCAAGGGGATTCGCTTCACGGCCATTTGGGATAACGGTTCTCATTCCGCCAACATCACCCCCGCCATTGGGCAAATGGAGTTGATTGTCCCTAATGGCAAAACGATGACCGGGATCCAGTTTAATACGTATCGCGCAAATCATGGGATATCCGAGGTTTCCTTGAGGGAAGATACAGGGATTCTCAAGACCTTGACGCAAAAGAAAAAGTCTTTGGCCGCCGCCAAGAAAAAACTGGAGCAGGAAAAAAAGAAGAAGGTCGGTTCCGTCAATGTTACGCAAGCCGAGCTTGCCGGCCCAAGAGTCTACGCCCGGGTCAGTCGTCGTTCCTTTGGCAACGGATCAATGAAGCCCGAACGGACCTTGTCCACCGTACCGGAAGGCCAACGCCTCGGCCTTCTGACTCATCCCACTTGGCTGGTTTCCCATTCGGATGCCATGGATAACCATGCCATCCTACGGGGCCGCTGGATCCGGGAAAAACTTTTGGGCGGCGGTATTCCCGACATACCTATCACCGTGGACGCAATGCTTCCGGACGAACCGAATACCACCTTACGGGAGCGGATGCGCGTCACCCGCGAAAAATACTGCTGGACCTGTCATGAAAAGATGGATCCCCTCGGGCTCCCCTTCGAGATGTACAACCACGCGGGGCTGTTCCGTACCACCGAACAGGAGAAGCCCGTCGACACCTCGGGAGAAATCCTCGACAGCGGCGACCCCGCCCTCGACGGCCCTGTGAAAGATGCCTTGGAGATGATCGAGAAGCTGGCCGCCAGCGAACGGGTCGAACAGGTTTTCGTTCGTCATGCCTTCCGTTTTTGGATGGGACGCAACGAGACCTTGAATGATGCTCCCGTCTTGCAGACTGCACACAAGGCCTATCGCGAAAGCGGGGGCAGTATGAACGCCCTAATGACCTCTCTCCTTACTTCCGATGCTTTCCTTTACCGCAAGGTGGAGAAAAAGCTCGCTGAATGAAGGCAAATATTTCCAAACTGGCCGACATGATTCGCACTCTAGTCCTCATCGGCTTGTCCTCTGCCGTTTAGGCAGAGGATTTCTAAAGGTAAATATTTTCCAGCAATCGCAACAAGATTCTCTTATTTGATCAAGTTTGAATTATCTAGCTGCACAGATTCCCCAAGTCGTGCATTTGAACTTTTAGCAACCAACAGAAAAACCAAGAATGCAAAACCTCATCATTTCTATAACCAAAAGGTTTAGCGACCTTCTGGTTCTGTTTCAAAAAAAAACCGACAAAAAGACCCTTGTAGCTTGTATTATTCCATTCTTCATCGGGACATCGGCTTTCGGTGAAATAGACAAGGACGCCCTGCCAAACGTGGAAGACGAATTCGAGATCAATTTTTTCGTCAAGGAACCTCACATAATAAATCCATCATCCATATGCTTCGATAAGTTGGGGCGTCTTTACATTGGAGCCGGTCCACAATACCGCAATCCGAAGGAAGACTCCCCTACCGACTACATTAAGATCCTTATAGACGAGGATGGTGACGGTGTCGCAGAGACCGTTAAAACCTTCGCCGAGGGCTTCAATTGCGTGGAGGCAATGGCCTGGAAAGGCGACGAACTATGGGTTGCGAACGCACCCGAGTTGACGGTCGTTCGGGATACGGATGGAGACGACGTCGCCGACGAGTACCAAGTCATTTATACGGGGATGAACAACTTGCGGCACAGCGTTCACGGTCTCAACTGGGGTCCCGACGGTTGGCTCTATTTCAGCATAGGGAATACTTGGGTAAAGCCAAACGCCCCAAAGCCGATACGAGACCTGCAAGGAATAAAATCAGATGACACCACCGAATACCCGCTGACAAAAGTCTACACCAAGGAAACTTATCCCAAGAGCTACCACCCGATGAACAAGAGCGAAAAAGAAGGAGGTATATTTCGTTGCCAGCCCGGAGGTTACGATCTCGAACTGTATGCTAGGGGGATGCGCAACCCATGGGACATCTGCATGGACAGCGGGTTCAACTGGTTGGGTACGGACAACGATCCGGGCAGACCGGGGGAACGTATTTTCATGCCAATTCGCCATGGGCATTATTCAATGAAGCATCCATGGAAATTCGACTGGATGGGCAAGCACCCTGCAATTGCTCCATCTTCCGATCTTTTTCCGGGAGTGAGCGGATCGGGGACGGGAGTCGTTTATTACAACTCGCAGCACTTTCCTGAAAAATATCGTAATCGCTATTTGATCGCCGATTGGACCAACAATTGCATCTTTCTCTACAACCCAAAATGGGACGGAGCGTTACAGGTTCCTGCCGAAACCAAACGCAAAATAGTAGATGGTGGAGTCACTCGAGCGGGAGACCTTGGCTACAAGGGCGCAAAGGGGCGCTCTCTGTTCCGACCAACCGATATCGATGTAGGTCCTGACGGCGCTCTTTATATGGCAGGATGGGGTTCCGTTTACGGAACCAAGTACGTTCCAAAGGAAAAGTGGACGGCTGAGGAAAACGCAAAATACCAAGGCCGAGTTTTTCGTCTACGACACAAGAATCCCCTCATACCTCGGAAAAAATGGGATACGGCCAAACGAAAGACACCAATCCGAAAATGGAGCTTCAATCAGCTAATGGAAGACATGGGGCATCAAGTGCAAGTGTGGCGCGTGAATGCTCAGGACGAATTCGTTAGGCGAGGTTCGAAGGCAAGTAGCGAATTACTGAAGGCCATTCGTTCCGGAAATCTTTCAGAAAGCCAAGCAACTTGGTCTGTTTGGGCGGTCGGACGGATTGGTAAAGCAAACGGAACGGGACTTGGAGACATCAAAGAACTTGCCCGAGAAAGCTCAGTCTTGAATCTGCGGATCCAAGCAACTCGTATACTGGGAGAGAACCAAGCAACCGATTCCCGAGCGATTCTGGTTAGCTTGCTGGAAGATCCCGAACCCCGAATTCGCACTGCCGCCATGCAGTCTCTGGGAAAGGTCGGTTGGGGAGATTATGGAAATTCGATTCTGGAGGCAGTAGCCGACGAAAAAGACCGGGTGACCACATATGTCAACTGGCAGGTAATGCGTCGACAGTTACCCCAAGCTGAAAGAGGACAACTACTTGAAGATCCGCGAAACGGAATCCGGCTCATGGCCGCTCTCAGCTTAATGGAGGAAGGAGATCGCAGCCTGCAAGGAAAGGTCGAGCAGTGGTTGAAGCATGCGAGTGAAGATTCCGCAATCGAAGGCCAAGTCACAATAACTGCGAATGAAACGAACTTTCGAAAATCCACAAAAGTGTTAATCAAGGGAAGTTTACCAAAAGAGAAATCGTTTGATCTTCGCTACACTCTAGACGGTTCCACCCCCAATGAAACATCTCCAAAAACAGCAGGAGAAATTTCAATATCCAAAGACTCCGATGTCAGAGTCTCCGCGTTCATAGGGAAAAATTTGGTTTCCAACATAGCAAAACTTAGCGTGCATCGAATAACTGATTCGGAATGGCAGGATCGTCTATTTATTAGCAACATTCGAATGGGTGGGAAAGAGGCTGACTTGTATGCCACAAACGATGGCCTTCAGCGCGGCGTGCTTGCTTATGAAGATGATCGAGACACAACGATCACTGGTGTCCCGGATGAAATTTCCGGAGCGACCTTGATTCCCACTCGAAAAGCGAATCAATCAAGCGTGCAGAGTGATTTCTTGAGCTTCGAAACGAACCTTTCCTCCCTCGTCTACGTAGCATTCGACAACCAGTCCCCTATCCCGAAATGGTTGACCGGCGAATTCACCGAAACCGACCATATACTATCCACGAGCATTGGGAGAAAGTTGCGCGTATACGTAAGGGAAGCGAAAGCGGGCAAAGTCGTCTTGGGAGGGAATGAAAAGGGTAAAGTCATGTATCTAGTTTTTGCAAGCAAGGGCAGTACGGGGCAAACCACAATTGCAGCGAGCAAGGAAAGGCTCAGTAAAGCCGATCTGAAGCATGGTGAAGAAATCTTCTTTGGTCGCGGAACCTGCTTTGCCTGTCACAAGGTGAATGGCCGAGGCGTTGTAGTCGGTCCCGAACTTGGCGGCATAAACAAGCGCCGCGACGTCCATTACGTAGTCGAGGCAATTCTCAACCCCGATTCCTACATCGTCGAAGGTTACCAGCAAACCAGTTTGGAGATGAAAGGCGGTCGAAAGCTTTTTGGAATGATTCAAGAAGAGACCGCGATTTCGATCAACCTCGTCCTGCTGACCGGAGAACAGATAACCGTTCCTACGGAAGAAGTGAAAAATCGGTCGGATGCCAAAAAGTCGGGCATGCCGGCAAGCTTCGTTTACACCCTAAGCCCACAGGACGTTGCAGACGTCACGGCATGGATAATGACCCTGAAGGGATCCGGTGTAGAGAAAACCTCTCCGACTCAAAAAAAACTGAAAAAGAAGCAAGGGCTAACCGTCAAACATTTGGAGGTATTGAAAGGCGATGAAGAAGACAAAGTAGTGGTTTACGTCGGCAATGAAGTGTTTACCGAGTATCGATACGGCAACCCGAGCAAACCTATCCTTTATCCGGTGATCGGTCCGTACGGGATTCCGATGACTCGCCATTATCCTATAAAGAAAGGCATCGTAGGTGAGGCAAATGACCACCACCACCACCAGTCCATACATTACAATCACCCTATAAGCGGAGTCGATTTCTGGCATAGTCGCGGTGGAGCGCGGATTCGCAACGACGAGATCGTCAAAGCCGAGAAACTTGGCGACCAAGGCTTGATCGTGAGCCGAAACAGTTGGGTGATTGGAGAGAAACGAATCTGTTCGGACACTACGGAAATCTTATGTGGACTGACCAAGGGCGGCCGCTTTATCGACTACAAGGTTTCCATTCATGCAACGGATCAGGACATCACTTTCGAGGACAGCAAGGAGGGTGCGATGTCCATTCGCACCCACCCTGCATTGCGACTTACGGGAAAAGTAGCTAAGGGTTCGGCGATCAACAGCGAAGGCGTAACAGGCAAGGCAGTCTGGGGGAAACCCGCGAAATGGGTTGATTATTGGGGGCCCATCGACGGAAAGGAAGTGGGTATAGCCATCTTCGACCATCCTAAAAACCCTAGACATCCGACTACCTGGCATGCTCGTGATTATGGACTCATTGCCGCCAATCCTTTCGGAAAAAGATATTTCAACGCAGGTGACGGAGCCTTGAATCTAAGGAAAGGCGAAACCGTCACCTTTGCCTATCGTTTCTTCTTTCATGAAAATTCGCACGAGAAGATAGACCTTCCGGAACACTATAAGAAATGGGGAGATTCATATCAGCAAAAAGCGAATTTCAAGTAATGAAAGCTTAAGGGGAAATACTATGATCAAGGAAAAAGCAGGACTTCTAGTTCGCCATGAAGCGGATGCCAAAAAAGAAAAAAGTACATGCGGCTGGCGATACAGGCTAGTGAGCGAAGGGGACGAAAACGTCAAAGCGTGGGCCCATACCGTCGATATCGACGGAAGCAAGGCCCATTACCACAAGATCGGTACGGAACTGTACTATGTTGTCGAAGGCGAAGGCACACTCTTTCTAGACGGCGAAGCGCATCCAATAAAAAAGGGTTCCTTCGCGCATATTCCCCCGGGTGTTGTTCACAGTTCGGAAGGCCGCATGAAAGTTCTGGTCGTCGGTGTACCGGATATAGACGACGAAGATTTGTACTTTCCCGAGGAAGCGTAAACTCTGATCAGGCTTTCCGGACGAAGGCCTGTAAGTGAGGTTAGCGACCCGGGATCGGACCCGCCATCGGGGGAGTCTCGAAGAACTTTCCGTCGTCGACCAAGCGTGGATCGTTGGTTTCGCGCAAGTAGTTCATCAAGCGGGTCCGCAGCTTCTTCACGGTCTCGGCGTAAGCGGGATCACTTGCAACGTTCTTCATTTGGTCGGGATCCTTTTTCACGTCGTAGAGTTCTTCTCGTGGTCGCTTGCCGTAAGCATGATCGAAGAAAGGCTTCACCTTGGGATCCTTGCGGTTGGTCACGATCCATGCCTTGGTCGGACCCGCATCCTCATCAGCCAAGGTAACGAAAGTCTGGCTTTCCAAGAGAGCATAGCCTGGTTCCTTGGGAGTATCCAGCAGGTACGGATTTCCGAGGGGCCATCGATCGGGCCGGAAGTTTATCACGAACTGGAAGTCCTTGGTTCGAATGGCTCGTTGCGGATAAGGCAAGTAACCGGGACGGGAAGTGTACACATGCCTTTCCCGTCCGGTGAAAACGGCATCGCGGGAAGAATCCACCCAACCTTCTTTCTTCGACTTCAATACCTTCCACAAACTGCGGGCGGACATCCCCTTGGGCACATCGACTTTGCCCGCCTCGAGAAAGGTGGGGGCCAAGTCGGGCAAGCCGACGAAATCATGTACCACGCGTCCGTCCTTCACTCCCGGGCCGGCAATTGCCAAACAAACCCGGGTACCGAAATCGTAGAGATTGCATTTTCCATGCGGAAAGCCCGGAGCTCCATGATCCCCGCTCACCACGATGATCGTATTGTCGTACTCTCCCGCTTTCTTCAACTCCTCGATCAGGATCCCAAGACCCGTATCAAAGGCAGCGATCTCCCCGAGGTAATCGGCCAAATCCTCGCGAACATCGTGAACATCGGGCAAAAAGGCGGGCATCTTTCCCTTTAAATCATCGGGGTCGATACCCCAGAGTTTCTTTCCCGAGCCTTTGATCCACTTGCGGTGAACGTTGGTAGGACCAAACCAGTAGGCGAAAGGCTGCTCTTTCTTTCGACCCGACAAGAAGGATTTGAAATTCCCACGGGCTTCCCGATACAGTTCCTCCTTGGCATCTTTTACGACTACACCCTTTGATGCCCGACCGGAAACATATTGCGAAAAGCCATTGAATTTCGAGCCTGATTTCCCATAGCGGGTTGCATTCCCTCCGATGCCGGCGTTGCGGGGAGTGCCGGGAGACCATACCTTGTAGGTATAACCGATATGGTATCCCGAGTCCTTCAGCAACAACGGCCAAGTCGGGATCTTCTCGTCCCAGACGGCACCCTGTAGAATGGCTCCCCTGCCCGTCTCCCAAAAGTTGCGCCCCGAAAGAATGGCGCTCCGGCAAGGCGTACAGGAAGGCGCATTAACCGAGGCGTTGGTGAAAAGCACCCCGCTCCTCGCCAGTTTGTCGAAATGAGGAGTCTTGGCCAGATCGTTAATCCCCCCCGCACCCTCAATCTCGGCATAAATACGGGCCTGCCTTCCCCAGTCGTCGGCAAAAGCGAAAAGAATATTCGGAGTTTTTACCTGATCACCACAAAGAGGTTTCAGGGCAAAGATAAAAAAAACAGTAAAGATTCGATTGAGCATAAGGGTTTTAGAGTGAAGGAGCAAAAGCCAACGAATTCAAGGTAATCAATTGGCGTGTTCTTGTTTGGTCGTACAAAGGTTCAGATGAAGCATTACTCAGACCCCGACTGAATTCTGGTAGGAATTCAGCTCGACTTCATGGGTGTCGGCCACGTTCACCCACACGTGAATGTGCGGGGCGCCACGAAAATACCAGACGAATGAGGGGCCTTCAAGTCGCCAGTTGTCGTAGATGCCATCATCCCCAAGGTCGCCCTCCTTGTAGAAGGCCAGGTTGCAGGCATCCAATCCGCCCTGGGACTGGAGACAGCGTACAACCTCGTCCTGATCCGACTTGCGAAAGGGATCGAGCAGGAGCTTGAGAACGGATTGCAGGTGCGTTTTCTGGTCGGCGGAAAAACCCTCGACACCGATGCCATGAAATTTACCCTTGGGCCCACGAAAACCGACCATTTCCTCCGAGGGCATGCCCTTGAGCATGAGCGCCTTGTCCCGCTGCTTTCCATCAAACATGTCATAGAGCTTGTTGGCAGCCAGGGCCTGATGCCAGAAAACGTTGTTGGGGTGATGCGCCTGCTCGTAGACCCTTTCCCCTTCATGGGCATATAGGATGGGACCGCCGAAGGCCACATGCTCGGCGCTGTTGCCGTCACAGCGCAGGGTCATGTGCCGGCTGGCGAGGACAAATTCAAACTGGTTGGTGCCGGGTTTGCCGAAGATGGCGATGGACTGCCGTTTCCCGAAGCCGCCGACGTCATCTTTCAATTGCTGGTCCCAGCCCTTGTGCCAGTCCGGATTGGTCATCCCAAGGAAGATTTCACGGATCAGGGCCTTTTGGTCGACCGTGTAGAATTTGCTGTCAATGGTGGGGTTGGTAATTTTCCAGTTGTTCTCGAGGCGTATCCGCAGAAGCCCACGTTTCTTGTCCATGTGATTCCAGTCGAAGCAAATGACCTTCCGTTGCTTTTCATCCAGTGAATCGTAAAGTATCTTGACCAATGTTTCCGGTGTCTTTTGCGGTTTCGCGGCGACTACGGGAAGCGCCATGCCGGAGGTGGCCAGGGCAGTGCCGCCAAGCTTGAGGAATTCACGACGTGGCAGGGGTTTAATAAATGCATTACCGAATGGCTCACTCATAACTCATTGTATTGAAGATGTCTATGGGATCGGGATATGAATGTTACAGCACGGTAGAATCCAGATGACTACAATTAAATTTAACTGAACCATTCTACCAATTATTTAAATGCTTACCTCTTTCAGTCCAAGCATGTGCATTCATGGATTGAGTTCGGTATTTTCCGGGCCAACGAACATCAAAATTAGTGCAGTTGCGCGAGAGCAAGGAGAGAGCTTGAGCCACCACTTTTCTCTGTTAAGCGGAAACAAACATTCCAATTCTATACAAATCAAGTAAAGTAATGCCCATAATGTTACGCCTTACCGAAATTAAACTATTGCTTGATCATTCCGAAGACGATTTGCGTACCGCTATCGTCGAGCGACTCGGTATCGCGTCGGAAGAGTTGCTGAGCTATACTATTTTTAGACGCGCGATAGATGCACGAAAGCGCTCAGCCATCCACCTTATCTACACACTGGATGTGGAAGTAGCCGATGAATCATATGTTTTGGATAAGGGAAAAAAACGGAAGCAAAACAGAAATTTATCCAAGACTCCCGATACCGGTTATCATTTTGTAGCACATGCCCCCAAGGGGCTGAACCAACGACCAGTGGTAATCGGCACGGGACCCTGCGGCTTGTTTGCGGGTTTGCTGTTGGCTCAAATGGGCTTCAATCCGATTATTTTGGAGCGCGGTAAAATCGTTCGCGAACGTACTCAGGACACTTGGGCTCTTTGGCGCAAATCAATATTGAATTCAGAATCGAATGTGCAGTTCGGAGAGGGTGGAGCCGGCACCTTTTCCGATGGCAAGCTGTACAGCCAAATCAAGGACCCCCGTTTCATCGCCCGCAAGGTGTTAATTGAATTTGTAAAAGCGGGCGCCCCCGAAGAGATTTTATATTTGGCCAAGCCACATATTGGTACGTTCCGGCTAGTGGGTATTGTGGAAAAGATGCGCGGAACCATTGAGTCACTTGGCGGCGAATTTCGCTTTCAAAACAAGGTCACTGATCTACTTGTTGAAAATGGACAAGTGCGGGGCGTAACGCTCACCGGTGGTGAAATGCTAGACACCGATCATGTGGTACTCGCTGTTGGGCACAGTGCCCGCGACACCTTTAGGATGCTGCATCAACGAGGTGTTTACATTGAAGCAAAACCGTTTTCAATCGGCTTTCGAATAGAGCATCCCCAATCATTGATCGACCGCGTACGATTTGGCCAATTTGCAGGAAACAAGCTGATGGGCGCTGCCGATTACAAACTGGTGCACCACTGCAAAAACGGCCGTTCGGTGTACAGCTTTTGCATGTGTCCCGGTGGTACGGTGGTAGCAGCTACATCCGAGGAAGGACATGTGGTCACCAACGGAATGAGCCAGTATTCCCGCAACGAGCAAAATGCGAACGCCGGCATCGTTGTGGGCATTACCCCCGAGGCAGACTATCCAGGCAATGCGCTGGCGGGCATTGACTTTCAGCGCCATTGGGAAGTGATGGCTTTCGATGCAGGAGGACGCAACTACAACGCGCCAGCGCAAAGGGTCGGCGATTTCCTTGCGGGCCGGCCTTCGACAGCGTTAGGGGAAGTGGTGCCCTCTTACAAGCCTGGCGTGACCATGACGGACCTGAGCAACTGTGCTCCGGACTACGCGATTGAAGCCATACGCGAGGCGATACCGGCTTTCGATAGGAAGATCAATGGATTCGCCATGGACGATGCCGTACTCACCGGCGTAGAAACGCGCACTTCATCGCCAATAAGGATCAAACGGAATGCCGCTTATGAAAGCATGAATACGAGTGGGCTTTATCCGGCTGGGGAGGGAGCCGGTTACGCAGGCGGGATCCTATCGGCGGCGGTGGACGGGATTGAGGTGGCGGAAGCCGTAGCTTTAAGTATGCTAAAAAGCAGTTGAACACATCCGCGAAGGATTTGAACAAACTTGCAAGCAGAAGAAATATTCAAATAAATATCATGAAGCCTATCGGAAAGTCGGGCAAGTACGAGGATAACGGAAACGAACTACGCTTTGGTATAAGTTAACTTGTTCGGCACTCGCATCATTTTCGCGACTTTTTGCGCTTGTCCTCCTTGAAACGAAAAGCCTTCTTGCCGGTAATATCCGTACTTGTAAATGACGGGCACCAGAACTTCTCAATATGCTCTATCACGAGATCGGTACCGGTGAAATGGTCGACACCCGGGGGGCGCTCCGGATTGTACATCGTATCGGTCATGTCGCGCATCAAGGCCACGTTCTTGCCGACTTTGACCATCTGGCGGATTGCGAACGGTCGACCCAGCACACACATATTTAGGTGCACGCCACAGAGGATAACGTTGTCAATTTCCCGTTCAGCGAGCAAGTTATAGGTCTCTTGACCGTTGTCGGTAACAGCATCGCCCTCTGCTATGTCGATAAGCTTGTTCTGACGTTTCCATGCCTCGCGGATATCACACTTCTCACCTTTGCAGCTACAACCCATGTCGGAGTCATCGATGGGAAGGACACCTTCGCGTTTGCCATCCGTCCAGCACCAGGCAGTGCCCCAACGCGGAGATGTTGAAAGCTTGATCGGGGCTTTCGCAAATGGAGCTTTTTGAGCGAGATTGCGCTGCGAAGTATCCTTGTAGAAGTCGATCACACTGCTCGGAGCATGGATGATGAAAATGCCCTTGGCTCGAGCGATTTTGATCGTGTCGTTCAATACTGGTGCCATCTCTCCGACACGGCGTGAGGCCGATTTGCACCAGTGATCGTCCCACATGTCGCAAATAATAAGCGCGGTTTTTTTCGAATCCCACATCACCCGTTCGGTGTTCACCTTGGTATCAGCAGCGTCTTTACTCTGGGAGCGAAGGTTGAGCTTGAGGTTCTCTGCCCAAATTGAAGTCGTCATGGCGATCAGAACGCTCGCCAGAATAGTTATTTTTAAAGTTTTCATATATTTAAGTTAACGGTCGATCTACCAACTTTCAAGAATCATAGGAGCTTCTCGCAAATCATTCCAGAACGTTCGTTGCCCCTTGGAGCACTCCACCGCTTCCGCTTTCATTCCGATTCAAGCTTTTAGTGAACGATTTTAATTCGGCTCCAGTAAGCGGCTTCATGAGCCCAACCCGTTGCACGGTTCTCCAGTTCGATGCTCACCGTCTTGCCGGCGTATGTGCTAAGATCGATTTGAACCTGCTGCCACTTCGTTTCCTCAATATCCTTGCTCAGCGCTTTCTTTCCATTGATCAAGACGATCAGCTTCCAGTTGCCCTTCGGGTGGTTGGTGTCCTCTAGATCAAGGGTGGTTTTCTTTCCAGCAGGCACCTCGATCTTACGTGAAAGCACACAGGGAACGTTTTTGCTGAGCGGATGCGTAAGCAGCACCTTCTTGCGCCCATCCCATTGCGTACGCAACCCGGGCTTCATGGCCGGACCACCCAAGTCACGGACCTTCCAGCCGGGGGCGAAGGTTTCGACGTCCGCAGGCAAAGTCGTAACCTCGGTGGGAGGAGTTTTCGGTTTGCTCGAACCGGCCGTCTTCAATTGCGGCATCTTCGCATCCACTTCGCGGCGCCAGTCGTGCAGCATTTTTAATAGTTTTTTCGTTATCTCCGGCTTGGCAGTGGAAAGGTCGTTCTGCTCGCCAAGATCGTTTTCCAAGTCGAAGAGCTGAACGGCTCCGTTTTCAAAGTACTCGAGCAGTTTGTAGTTACCCAGGCGAATCGCACCACCCGGACTTTGGTATCCGTGGTTACTGTAATGGGGAAAGTGCCAGTAGATGGCGCCGCGGTCATGAGACTTGCTCTTAAGGGCAGGAAGGAAGCTCATCCCGTCCACATGCTGCTCAGGGAGGCCGGGTAGTCCGAGCATTTCAAGCAGAGTTGGATAGTAAATCGGTCCCGGCAACCACCGAATGGGAGGTGGAATTGGCCTTGGTTTGACCCGGCCAGTGAACGACCAAGGGGACCCGTACGCCACCTTCGTAGTTCCACCCCTTGGCCCCCCGCAAGGGAAGGTTGGATGAAGCGAAGCGGCTGTCCAGCTGCTTCCGGGGGTAATTGACTCCCTTGTACTGATTCGATGCGGACATGCCTCCGTTGTCCGCGGTGAAGATGACGATGGTGTTTTCGGCCAACCCGAATTCAGCGAGCTTGGCCCGGATTCTGCCAAGGCTTTCATCGGTGGCCTCGAGCATTCCGGCAAACTCGACGTTGTCCTGCTGTTGCTTCACCCACCACACGCGCTTGGCCTGATGAAGGTTGAGGTCGTCGTTTCTCTCAAGCGCCTTGAGCTCACCATCGGAAAGAGCCGGACCATCCGGATTGGGTTCTAGAATATATTCGGGCCCTTTTCGCTTTGGCATGCTGGCGAGTTTCTTTTGGTATTTTTCAACGAGATCCTTGCGCCCCTGGATCGGGTCGTGAACCGCAAAGTGCTCGAGATGGACAAAGAACGGCCGATCCTTGTTGCGCTCTATGAAGTCGAGAGCGGCGTCGGTAAGTTTATCTGTATAATAGTCCCCTTTTTTCGCCGGAAGCGATTTATCATATTGCGGAGAGAAAGGATGGTAATAGGAGCGCACCCAACCGGTGATGGCTTCGTCAAACCCGTAGGTCTTGGGATCTTTACGTAAATGCGCCTTGCCGTAGTTAGCAGTGGCGTATCCGTGTTGGTTCAATGTCTCCGCCAAGGTGATCTCTTCGTCAGGCAGTGACATAAGTTTTTTGGCACTGTGGAGTTTCTCGAAATCCCGCTCGGGCCGGCCGCCGAGCCATTCGGTCAAGTCGGTGCGAGCCGGGTATTTCCCCGTCAAAATACTTGCCCGACTCGGTGAACAGACGTGACAGGTCGAGTAGGCGTTATCGAACCGCATACCTTCCTTGGCCAACCGATCAATGTTTGGCGTTTCGTGAAAAGTACTCCCGTAGCAACCCACGTCCGCCCAACCCAAGTCATCGACCAGAAAGAAAACGACGTTGAGCTTCCCCTTTTTCTCCGCGCTCAAGCTAAAGTCCCCAAAGAGAGAAACGAATAGATCGGATAGGACTATAAACACTGATTTCTTCATACTTGTCTTCTCAGTTTTTGAGCGCGCCTTGGCTATTTCCATAGGGATAACGTCAAGGGTCTGCCACAGGCTACCGGCAGCGCCCCTTCAACTTCAAGGTTGAGGACCAGGGCGAAGGCGGCGTTGCATCTGTTTCTTGATTTCATCAAGGTCTATTGCTAGGAATTTGCTTTTGGCGGGGTGTCACTGAGGACGTTGTTGGGGAGATCGGAGAGGGGGATGCATGGATTATGGATTGAGCACGAAGGAATATGCGTGGAATCTGATTGGACACCACAAGTCGTGCATTCGCTGGGCACCTTCTTTCTTAGTCCTTAAAGATCTGGTCGCTGTTGCCT
>JACKQG010002148.1_pt1 | contig 22550 bp, 26 predicted proteins | sample 8237621 | NCBI WGS metagenome assembly JACKQG01 (sample SAMN15677084, study PRJNA649215) | marine metagenome | biome: marine; feature: Black Sea; material: saline water; isolation source: suspended particulate matter (SPM) from the Black Sea western gyre | collected 2013-06-09/2013-06-10 | depth... | reverse complement strand
ATTTATCTTGATCAGCTAAAACAGCAGGATGAAGAGATTAGAGTAGAAATCGCGGAACTTCAGAAAGAATTGGAAACTGTAACTGATAAAGAAGAGATTGAAGAAATTGAAAATCGTATAGCATTATATTCAGATTATATTGAGGATAAACCTGAAATCGTCAAAAAAGCAAATCAGCTTAAATCTGATAAAGAGCGAATGAAATTACTTTATAAAACGCACTGTACTAATATACGTTCATTTAAATATTATATCAGAAAAACTGACGGACAAGGACATTTCATTGATACTCCAATCTATACTGCTCCAAACGGCGAACAATATATCTTCCCGAAGCAGAATTGGTTTAATAATGATGAGATTATTACTCTTATTGCAGTGCTTTTATTTGCAGCGCTTGTGTACTTCATGATCCAGGCAGCACGAAAAGGTAAGAGATTATATATTCGCCCAATCGCAGGTATTCAGGAAATTGATAATGCTATCGGACGTGCGACAGAAATGGGACGTCCGATCCTCTTTGTTCCCGGGTTGAGCGGTATAAGTGATGTGGCTACTCTTGCCGGATTGGCAATTCTCAGTAAAGTTGCTAAGAAAGCAGCCGAATATGACACAAGGATACTTGTTCCATGCCGCGACTTCATCGTGCTTCCTATTGCTCAGGAAATAGTCAAAGAAGCACATTATGAAGCCGGTCGTCCTGATACTTACGATAAAAACAGCGTATTTTTTATTACCCAGGCACAGTTCGCTTTTGTTGCCGGTGTGAATGGTATAATGATACGTGAAAAAACTGCAACGAACTTCTATATGGGAATGTTCTGGGCTGAATCACTTCTTATGACAGAAACAGGCAGTGCGACAGGAGCAATTCAGATCGCAGGTACGGACGCAGTTAATCAGTTACCCTTCTTCATCACAACATGTGACTATACACTTATTGGTGAAGAACTCTATGCAGCAAGTGCTTATCTCTCTAAGCAACCTCTTATTCTCGGTACCTTAAAAGCTCAAGACTATATGAAACTTCTTATTGTTGTTACAGTGGTTTTAGGAACTATCCTCTCAACTGTTCACCTTACGTTCTTTATGAACTGGTTCCCGGCTAAATAGAAAGGAGTTTCATAATGAAAAGACAAATACCCTTAATGATAGTTTTAATTCTTGGTTTACTCTTCGTAGCTCATGTATTTATTCCAAATAAGCTCTCTTCGGACTATCTTGACTGGTTCATGAAATGGATGAAGGTCATTGGTCCTTTTGCGATCGTACTTGGTGTGTTCAGTCTTGTATACGTTCACTATAATAAGATCAAACGTAAAGCCCCAACCTGGGGATACAGTATTGTTACACTTACTGCACTGGTGGTTACTACAGCAGTTGGCTTTATCTGGGGTATCCAGGAGGGTACTCCATATATGTGGATATTCAAAAATTTCAATGTTCCACTTGGTGCTACTATGTTCTCTCTCCTGGCATTCTATATAGCGTCTGCTGCCTATAAAGCATTTCGAGCTCGTTCTATCGAAGCGACCGTGCTTCTTGTTGCAGCAATAATCGTGATGTTGGGACGAGTTTCCATTGGTCAAGCAATTACTCACTGGATCCCGGATATTACAGAATGGATCCTCAATGTACCTAACCTGGCAGCCAAGCGTGGTATTGCACTTGGTGTAGGACTTGGTATGACTGCAACTTCCCTAAAGATAATGCTTGGGATCGAGCGTTCATATCTTGGCGGAAAGGATTAAGGAGGTATTATGAAATTTGCAGATAGAATTCAAAAAGTTGATAGAAGAATAATCTATGTGATCCTTTTACTCGCAGTTGTTTTACCTCTTGTTTTTCGTCTTGGATTCAAGACCTATACCACCACACCGGTTGAAGATCTTTACCGTCATATTGACGCTGCTGCGGGTAGAGACGATATGTCTATTCTTATGGACTTCACACACGATCCCGGTGTTCTACCAGAATTATATCCTATGGATTTGGCAATTCTCAGACACTGTTTTGAAAGAAACATCAAAGTTTTCACCATTTCCTTCCTTCCACAAGGAGCAGCTATTATTCAGATGGCTCTTTCTGAAGTGAAAGAAGATTACCCGAATATTGAAGCAAATGTTGATTATTGTAACTTCGGTTTTAAACCCTGGAGCTTGAAGCTTCCCATCATGCTTGGCATGGGTGATGATATTGCAGAGGCAGTTGAAACAAACAGTGAGGGACTTAAACTAGAGAATCTTCCAATCATGCAGAATATGAAAAATTATGACAATATACAGGTTGTTGTAGAAATATCAGGATCCTCAATGGGTCAATTCTGGGTAACATACGCACGTGCAAAATTCGGTGTTGATGTCGCAGTTGGCTTAACTGCAGTCATGGCTGCTGATGTATATCCTTTTCTACAAACCGGTCAGTTTATTGGTAGTCTTGGCGGATTGAAAGGTGCAGCAGAATACGAGCAGCTCGTTGATATCTTTGCTATGAACGGTGAAGAGTTCAGCAAGAAAAAAGCACGTAATATGTCATGGGTCGAAGCACAATATAAAGAGTTGCCCGAATTAGCGCAACTCTATAAATATAGCAAAGCCCGTATCGGTATGGATGCACAGGCAATTGTCCACGTTCTTATCATTATCTTTATTATTCTTGGTAATATTGGCTATTTTCTTGATAAACGCGAACAGAAAAAAAATATGTGAAATAAGGAGTAAACATGACTGAAACAATTGGAATCTGGATTGCTGCATTTTTGACACTCTGTATGTTCTCTTTTCTGTACAAGGATAATCCCTTCTACAAATTTGCAGAGCACCTCTTCGTAGGCGTTTCGATGGGTTATTATATTCCTTACACATATTATAATGCCTTTATTCCGTACGCATACGAACCTTTGTTCTTAAAAAAGGAATACATTCTTATCATACCCTTCATTATCGGTTTCTTATACTGGTTCAGATTTTCTTCAAAATACAGCTGGGTCAGCCGTTATCCCATTGCTTTTAGCATGGGTATGGTAGGTATGGGTGTTCCGATGAACATGCACGCAAACGTACTGGTGCAAATGAGAACAATGATGCTTCCTCTCAACAGTATCAACATTATTTTGATTTTTGTTGGAACGATAAGCATCCTTTTATATTTCTTCTTTTCCAAAGCTCATAAGGGAGTTTACGGAAAGTTCACTTCCATCGGTGTTTGGTTCATGATGGTTGGATTCGGTGCATCTTTTGGTTACACTGTGATGGCGCGAATCTCATTATTAATTGGACGAATACAATTCCTTCTTGGTGATTGGTTAGGATTAATTAAATAGCTTAAGTTTCGTAATTGTAAAGAAGCTTAAATTGATTATAGAACAAGGATTAACGATTTATGATTTTAGAAGTAGATAAATCAAATATCTCAAATCGGTGTTCCTTGTTCTTAAATCAAAAAGAAAATGAATAAAATAAGGAATCAAATTGAATATCGAACAAAGATTAACTAAAAAAAATTTGAGAAGTGTAACTTGAGATGGATAAATTTGATTTAGAAGAGCGATTGATTGAATTTTCAGTGTTGATAATTGAAATTGTAAAAGAAATGCCAATTACAAAAGCAGGAAATCATTTAGCTGGTCAATTAGTTCGCTCAGGCACATCTCCAGCACTAAATTATGGTGAAGCACAAAGTGGAGAATCAAGAAAAGATTTTATCCATAAAATGAAAGTTGTTTTAAAAGAATTGCGGGAAACATTTGTTTGCTTGAAAATAATTCATAAAGCAAAGTTGTATAAAACGGAAGCGAAAATAGAAAGTGCAAAAAAAGAGAATAATGAATTGATCTCGATTTTTGTTAAAAGCATCGATACTGCGCAAAAAAATCTAAATAATGAAAAAAATAGATTATAATATCGAATAATGATTAACGATTTGAGATTTAGGAAGATGGTAAAATCTGCAATCAGCAATCTGCAATCTAAAATCTTCAATCGGTGTTCGGCATTCTTAAATAAGAAAGTTTAATTAAATAAAGATCAAAATTATATAAAAGCACAAAGATTATGATAGGATGTCATGGCTTTGTGCTTTTTCTCTTTGAATATGAAAAAAAGAATCATTCAAATAAGTTTCCTGATTATACTTCTTGTAGTTATCTATGTGAGAATCTCACATGAAAAGAGTAAACCTCTCAAGGAAACCCACCTTGCACTTGGCACCTTTGTTACCATTGATATTCAGGAAAAAAATAAACAAAATAGAGAAATTATTGATTCTGTGTTTTCACTTATTCAAAATTACGAAAAGCAGTTCTCATTAACTTATCCGGAAAGTGAAACTAACAGAATAAATAATAGTGAAAATTCGATTCGCATTTCTGAAGATATGCAGGACATACTAAGAATTTCAAAACAGATCAGCAATGAAACCAAAGGTGCTTTTGATATTACGATAGGTAAGATCATTCAGATGTACGATTTTGTTGATGAGATCATTCCCACTCAAGCTGAGATAGATTCTGCACTTGTTTTTGTTGGTTTTGAAAATATCGATTGCAAAGATGATAAATTGTATAAAAAAGATCAAAGAGTTTTCATCGATCTCGGAGGAATTGCAAAGGGTTTCATTGTTGACAAAGCTGTTACTTATTTGAAACAGAAAGGCATTACTCAAGCGGTAATAAATGCAGGAGGAGATCTTTTTGTTATGCGAAATCCCGAAACCGATGTCTGGAAAATCGGCATTCAGCATCCAAGAAATCCGTCAGCCCTGTTTGGTTCGGTCGAGGTACAAGACATGGCAGTAGTTACATCAGGAGATTATGAACAATTCTTCACGAAAGATGGAAAACGCATTCATCACATCATAGATCCACAAACCGGATTTCCTTCATACAAATCTGTGAGTGTTACGGTCATAGCGCCAAATACAACAATTGCAGATGCATTATGTACTGCGATTTTTGTTATGGGACCCGAAAAGGGGATCAAACTTGTAAATCTCAAAGAAGCAATAGATGCCCTTATTATTTTTGAGAAAAATAGGGAACTTTGCTATGTTATTTCAAAAAATTTTGACAAATATTACTTCACTCTCATAGATTCCACTGCAAAGTTTAGTAAGGATTTGCAATGAAACTTAATGATATTCAGAATCAAAAAGACACAAGGAAAATTCCGATCAACAAAGTCGGTGTCAAAGGACTGCAATATCCAATCGTTCTACAAGATAGGATAAACGGAACGCAGAATTCTGTGGCAGACATCAATATGTACGTCGAGCTTCCTCATAATTTTCGTGGCACACATATGAGCAGATTTATCGAGATCCTTCATCATTACCATAGAGATATAATAATTGATAATCTTGAAAAACTTCTTGCAGAGATGAAACAAAAACTCGATGCTGATGTTGCTTATCTTGAAATGGAATTTCCGTACTTTATCAAAAAAGCAGCTCCGGTAACAAAAGAGGAATCACTCTCTTCTTATCAATGTGGTTTCAAGACCAGTTTGAGCGATGAGTTCGTCCTAGAAATGTTTGCAAAAGTGCCGGTGCTCTCATTGTGTCCCTGCTCAAAAGAGATAAGCGAATTCGGTGCTCATAATCAGCGGGCATATATAACAGTTGGGATTGTATATAAAGATTTTGTTTGGCTTGAGGAATTGATAGAGGTCATCGAAAATGCTGCTAGCAGCCAGGTGTATTCACTTCTCAAAAGACCTGACGAGAAATATGTAACAGAGAAAAGCTATGATAATCCCAAATTCGTAGAAGACATTGCGCGAGATATAGCGATTGCTCTGAAAAACGATTCAAGGATATCGAAATTCTCTATCGAAGCAGAAAGCATTGAGTCCATACATAACCACAATGCTTATGCAATGATCAAAAGTTCATAGAGGTATAATATGACAAATAGAAACGATATTATTAAATTCTGTAATGAATATTTAAAAGCAGATACTTTCAACGATTATTGTTACAATGGACTTCAGATCGAAGGCAGAGAAGATATTTCAAAGATCGTGACCGGCGTGAGTCTTTCCAAACAATTCATTAAAAAAGCAATTGATGAAAAAGCAGATATGATCATTGTTCATCACGGATTGTTCAAGAATCAGTTAGGCGATCCGCCGCGTATAATCGGGATTTTCAGAGACAGGATAAAGCTGTTGCTGGAGCATAACATCAATCTTTGCGGTTACCATCTTCCTCTTGATGCTCATCCGGAAATAGGCAATAATATAAGTCTTGCACGTTTATTGGAACTTCAGGATATTGAGTGTTTGAATTCTCCCTTTTACGGAGATATAGGATATGTTGGAGATGTGAAAGATCAAATTACATTTGCGGAGTTCATTAAACTTATTGATAATAAGTTAGATACACATTCTTATATTATCGCAGCAGGTCATGAATTTGTGAAAAAAGTCGGCATCATATCGGGAGGTAGTTCTGTAGAATATTCTTCCGCCTTTGAAAAAGGAGCTGATACTTTTATTTCGGGAGATATAAAAGAAAATGTTGTTCGTGAAGTCGAAGAGATCGGCATGAACTTCATAAATGCCGGACATTATAATACAGAGAAGCTCGGAGTACAAAACCTTGGCAAGCTTGTATCAGAGACATTCAACATTAATACAAAATTTGTTGATATTCCATGCAAAATATAATTTTCTATACATTATTGACAGAAAATATTATATATATAAATATTGATTATTCACAATAAGGAGATAACATGATCGGTGGTACTTCAAAGAAAAAACTCTTGGAAGATCTCGAACAGAAGAATAAACGTATCAAAGAACTCGAGATCATGGAGAGTAAATATCAACAGACCCGTAGTAATTTACTCCAGATCGCTCGAAATCTCAACCAGAGAGTCAGTGAAGTTAAATGCTTGTACAGCATAACGAGTCTTGTAGAAAAGCCCAATATAACTATAGAAGGAATTATAAAAGGAACCATTGAACAGGTTCCCAAAGCATGGCAGTTCCCTGAGATCACTTGCGCAAAAGTTACATGGGGCGAAAAGGAATTTCAAACTGAAAATTATCATTCACCAGCTTCTTATCTGAAAAGTGATATGAAAGTATATGGGGAATCCGTTGGAACTATCGAGGTTGGTTACCTTGAAAAGAAACCTGATCTTTTTGAGGGACCATTTACAAAAGATGAACGAGAATTGCTTAACTCGGTGACAAAACAACTGTGTCGAATTATCGAACAGAAACAATCTGAAGATGGTCTGATCCGATTGAAAAAAGCGATAGAGACTATGCGGCTTGGTGTGACGATTACTGATCAGGAAAGAAATATTGTGTACTCAAATCCTGCTGACGCAAAAATGCACGGATATGATGTGAATGATCTTATTGGAAAAGACGTGCGCATCTTCTCTCCAAAAGAATACATTTCTCCTATTGATGAGATAGATAAATGGAAGGGTATGACGAGAGAAAGCGTCAATGTACGTAAGGACGGTTCATCTTTTCCAGTACGCCTTATCTCTGATGTGGTAAAGAACAATGAAGGTGAGACAGTTGGTTTCGTGACGATATCAGAAGATCTTACTGAACGAATGAGTGCCGAGCACGCAAAGAAAGCATTTGAAACCATGCGTCTCGGTGTAACTCTTACAGATACCGACAGACGAATTATATATACAAATCCCGCAGATGCCGGTATGCATGGTTATGAAGTAAACGAGCTTATTGGAAAGGATGTAAGAATTTTTTCACCACCGGATCTTCATAAATACACCACAAAGAGCGAAATTACGAAATGGAAGGGGAAAGTACGTGAAAGTATCAACCTGCGTAAGGATGGTTCATTGTTCGCAGTACGTCTTATTACTGATGTTGTGAAAAACATGCGTGGTGAAACCATTGCTTTTGTAACCATTTCTGAAGATATCTCTGATAGAGTTACCATACATGAAGTTGATACTGAAAATGAAAGTAAAAAGAAGATTGATTTCGGAGAAGGTGAAAATACTCAAGAAAAAATAGTATAGAATTTTACAATAAAATATCTTATGAACCTCTCGTTATGAGAGCCCCTTTTTTATTCAATAACTTCTAAGAGCGAAGCTTTATGTTTCAGACTCTCCTCACCGGACAACCATTCAACTACTCCATGATAAAGTGCTTTTTTCCAAGAACCATGCAAGGGATTTGGTAGTATGATGAATTTTCTTCCCCATTCTGCTTGAACAGAATCTGTAAGATTTTTCCTCTCTTCAATTGATCCTCTATAATAACCACCCAGAAAATCAACAGAGTTATCACCAATATAGAGAATTACAGCATAATCCTCATTTACTTTATCCCGTCTTCCTTGCTTTGTATGATCCGTTCCTCTCATTAGTAAATTCTCTCTATAAGCTTGAGGAAGATCAAGATCAAGTATTTGCTGAAGGGTGATTTCAGTACATTCATCTCGCCGGTTTGTTACATAGAAGATAGTGTACCCTTCTTCATCAATAAATTCCAAGAACTCACCCGCTCCCGGAATAAGTGTTGCGTCACCTGAAGCGATCCATTCATAGAATTCTTTGGGATATTCCTGTTCTCTGATAACTCCTGTGGCATTGAATTTTGCATTAAAGATCACAGTTTCATCAAGATCAATTATGACAGCTCTTGGCTTAACCCACTCTTTAGTAAGATCCATATTAATTCTGTCTCTTGCTACATTAAATGCCTGATAACAAAGCGCTCTGTATTCTGATGAGGTCTGCTGCCAAAGCGCAGCCATAAGATTTTCTTTCTCATTAAGCCCCTCGTCAGTTGCAAATGCGTAATGGGGGAATGAGCTCAATAGAAAAAAAACAATCATCGCGAAAATTAGATTTTTTCTCATTGGTTTCCTTTTCTGGTTTTAAAACCATTTCCGTTTTATAAATATTATTACACCGACCAATGCCAGCAACACTGATGCTACCATTAATATCACAAATGCATGTGTAGAACGAGCAAAGGGAAGTGCAACGTTCATCCCGTAAATACTCGAAACCAGGGTAGGCAGCATGAGTATGATCGTAACCGAAGTAAGAAATTTCATGACTTTATTCAGATTGTTGGAGATCATTGAAGAAAAAGCTTCCATAGTACTTCTAAGAATGTTCGTATGGATCGATGTCATTTCAATTGCTTGTTTGTTATCAATTATCATGTCTTCCAGCAGATCGGTATCCTCTTCAAATTTAGTGAATGTGCTCACGCGGGACAGCTTCTCCATTACAGATTCGTTTGATCTTAAGGATGTGGCAAAATAAACCAAACTTTTCTGCAAGTCCAGCAGATCCATAAGCCGTTCATTATTCATTGAGTCTTCGAGCTGATCTTCAATAGTATTGGACATTTTATTGATTCTTTTGAGATAATTTAAGTAAACAGTTGCTGTTCGCGATAATATCTGAAGTATCAAGCGATTTCTTTTCGCAGTCGAGAAATTTTTCACTCGTTCTTTCACAAAGTTTTGAAGTACATCATCATCCTTTGAAGAAACTGTAATGATGCATTTCTCTGTTAAAATGATACCAAGAGGTAGGGTAATGAATTGGATAGCAGCTTCTTCGTCATCTTCGAAGTAGGGAGTCTGAATAATGATGAGTCTCTTACCATCTTCGAGCTCCATTCGGGGACTCTCGTTTTCATCGAGCGGGTCTTCGATAAAATCCTTTGGAATATCAAAGGTTGTAGTAATAAGCTCGATCTCTTCCTGAGATGGAGATACAAGATATACCCAGATATTTTCTTCGAGAAGATCGTATTGGTCTTTCTCAATAAATTTTCCATCTGTTGTTTTAAACACTTTTATCATATTGACCTGCCAAAAATTAGGTTACGAAGAAATCAGAATGGGTGGATTTAGTTGTCAAGGAAATGAGATGTGGTCGTAAAACCAAGACAGTTTTCTTGACTATTAAAAAGTGACTAAATTTTTAGTGAATATAGCACTCATAAGATAAATAATAGCTGTCGAGGATAAATGAACCCTGAAATCTCAGAAGAACTCATCGAAGAACACGGTCTTTCAAAGGAAGAATACAAGCGTATTTTATCAATATTAGGAAGAGATCCAACGATCACTGAGCTGGGTATTTTTTCTGTAATGTGGTCGGAACATGCTAGTTATAAGAACTCGATATTACAAATAAAAACCCTTCCTCGTTCCGGAGAATGCCTTCTCAAAGATGCAGGTGAAGAAAATGCAGGTGTTGTCGATATTGGGGATGGACTTGCAGTTGCCTTCAAGATCGAGAGCCACAATCATCCCTCTGCATTGGAACCCTATCAGGGCGCTGCAACAGGTGTTGGCGGAATTCTGAGAGATGTTTTCACAATGGGCGCCCGACCAATAGCTTCTTTGAATTCACTTCGTTTTGGCTCTCTCGATAATCCCCACGTAAAGCATTTGCTCAAAGGTGTAGTGAAGGGCATTGCGGATTACGGCAACTGCATGGGAATTCCTACAGTAGCTGGAGAAATTTATTTCGATGACAGCTATGAAGGAAATCCGCTTGTAAATGCAATGACGGTCGGGATTCTTAAGCATGAAAATATTGCTACTGCTGCTGCCCTTGGTGTAGGAAATTATGTGCTGTATGTTGGCTCGTCCACAGGCAGGGATGGCATTCACGGAGCTACCTTTGCTTCAGTAGAACTTACTGAAGAATCCGCAGAAAAAAGAACTTCTGTGCAAGTAGGGGATCCGTTCATGGAAAAATTGCTTCTCGAAGCTACCCTCGATGTAATCAAACAAGATCTCGTTGTGGGTATTCAGGATATGGGAGCTGCGGGACTTACCTGCTCATCTGCAGAGATGGCTGCAAAAGCAGGAACCGGTGTTGATATAGATGTTTCTCTCGTACCAAAAAGAGAAAAGGGAATGACTCCATACGAGGTCATGCTATCGGAATCACAAGAACGTATGCTGCTGGTTATCGATCCGAAAAATTTCGAAAGAGTTCAGGAAATCTATGAAAAATGGGACTTGCATGTCATAAAGATAGGCGAGGTAACAGAGGATGGAAAATTGCGAGTCAGAGAAAACGGAATTGTTGTTGCAGACATTCCTGCTCAAACTCTTGTTCTTGGCGGAGAAGCACCTGTATATGAGAGGGAAACTCAATATCCATCATATCTTGAGAAAGCGCATTCCTTTGATGAAAAAAGTATAAGTGAGCCAAAAGATTATACTCAAACACTTAAAAAATTACTCTCTTCTCCAAACATTGCCAGTAAGAATTATGTATATACACAGTATGACCACATGGTGAGAATAAACTCAGTTATCGAGCCCGGTTCGGATGCAGCGGTTGTAAGAATAAAAGGCACGGACAAGGCGCTTGCAATGACAACTGATTGCAATGGAAAATATTGTTATCTCGATCCCTATGAAGGCACAAAGGGCGCTGTTGCAGAAGCAGCAAGAAATATTGTTTGTTCAGGTGGAAAACCTCTTGCCATTACGAATTGTCTTAACTTTGGAAATCCTTATAAAAAAGAAGTTTACTGGACATTTTCAGAATGCATCCGCGGTATGGGAGATGCCTGCAGATTCTTCAAAACTCCTGTAACCGGAGGCAATGTTAGCTTTTATAATGAAACTGTAAAAAGTGCAGTATATCCTACTCCAACGATCGGCATGATAGGACTCCTGGAAGATGTCAGGTTTGCCACAACACAATATTTTAAAGATATTGGTGATGTGATCATTTTATTAGGAAAACCGAGTGATACAATTGGTGGCTCAGAATATCTCGCAGTTGAACATAACACAATTACTGGGCATGCACCCAAAGTCGATCTGGAGTTTGAGCAAAATATCCAAAATATTTGTTTTGATGCTATTCATGAAGGTTTCATTAAATCTGCACATGATTGCTCGGAAGGCGGTCTTGCAACAGCTTTAGCAGAATCCTGCTTTAATCCCAAAGGATTGCTCGGTGCCCATATTGAGATGGAATTTATATATCGTCCTGACATCGAACTTTTCGGTGAAACTCATTCAAGAATTATTGTATCTATTGAAGAAAACGACATCCCTTCACTCATCAAAATAATAAAAAATTATAACTGTCCTTATCAGATACTTGGAAAAGTTACCAATCAAAAGTTCCAAATAAATGAACTTATCTCGTGCAACATCAATGAGTTGTACGATCTTTGGTATAATGCAATTCAGAGAAAAATGGAAACAGTGTCATGATACCATACCCGGAAATTAACCCGTCACTTGCTACCATACCCGAATTTTCAATTGGATCTCTTGCCATTGGACCTTTCGAGATAAGATGGTACGCTCTGATGTACATTATTTCCTTTGTTATTGGCTATTTCCTTCTTAAGAAACTCTACAAGGAACGTGATGTCCATATAAAGAAAGCACACTTTGAAAACCTATTCTTTTACCTCATACTTGGAGTCATAATAGGTGGGCGGCTTGGTTACATGCTTTTTTATAATTTCCAAGAAATATTCCGAAATCCGCTTGAGATTTTCGCAGTATGGCATGGGGGAATGTCTTTCCACGGAGGATTGATCGCAGCGATATTTTTCGGATACTTATTTTGTAGAAAATATCATTATGACTTTTATAAATTAGCAGATCCGACTGTAGTGGTTGCACCAATCGGACTCGCGCTCGGAAGACTTGGAAATTTCATCAATGCAGAGCTTTACGGAAGAGCAACAGATCTTCCTTGGGGTATGCTTTTCCCGGGAGAACAGGTTGCACGACATCCCTCTCAACTTTATGAATTATTCCTCGAAGGCATTTTGCTTTTCGTCATACTGTTTATCCTTATAAAAAAGAATGTGCGAAAAGGTTTTGTGTTCTGGAGCTTCATCTTTTTATATGGACTTTTCAGATTTCTTGTTGAATTTGTTCGTGAACCCGATGCTCATCTTGGGCATCTTATTGGCTTCATGACAATGGGACAGATCCTCAGCTTGCTTATGATGATCGCAGGAATAATCGGCTATATCTCCATTTTTAGGAAAAACCGAGTACCAAAGATCGATGAGAATGAAGAAAATAATGGCTATTTGAAGAATTAACTGGATAAGTTGAAAAAAATAACCAATATCCAACACGGAATATCCAATGATGAACGAAAAATAAATGAGCAAAAAAAAAGAGAATAGAGAAAATAATCAGAAGAAGTTCGATTTACAGGAACGTTTTATTGATTATGCGGTTAGAATTATTAATGTTTCTGAACAATTGCCCGAAACAAAAGCAGGTAAACATGTTTCATTTCAATTGCTGAGAAGTGGCACTTGCCCAGCTGGCGGACACAGCGAAAAAGAAAAATGAGAAATAGAAACCAAAATCTTTCCGCCGACACTGAACCATATCTTAATAAAATGGACATTGGATATTCCGTGTTGGATATTGGATATTCAAATTTTAAGTTTATTGATCCACTTAAAAATATTAAGGAATAAATGATTAAATATATTATTGGAATTATAGCCATGCTTGCCCTCCTCAGTTGCAGTTCTGTGCAAACAGGCAAGTACAATACCTTTGAAATTCAAAATAAGATCATTGAAAATCTTAGTTTTTTGAAGGGGTGCAAAGCAGATGGCATTGCAAATATCAACTATAACGACTTTGAGATCAAAACAAATTTCTTATTAAGGAAAAAGGATTTAAAAGTGAGAATCGATCTATTTTCCGGTGGCATACTCGGTCTTTCACCTGCACCTAAAGCTCTGATCGTTCTACGTGATAATTTTGTGAATGTCTTCATTCCTGATCAAAAACGGTTCACAATAACCCGTATAATACCTGCTGATTCACTCGTAAATGTGCAGGGAATTGTTGGTAATTACGGTGTTGTTGAAAACTTTGGCTATTATATGACCTCACCATTCAATGGTGTATATTATATCTTCGATAAGAAATTCCATCTTGAAGTTATCCACATACGTGATATTTGTATTCAGTTTGCCAAGTACAAGAAAAATCTGCCGTATCACATTACTGTACTAAAAGATAAAAATGAGATACTCACACTTGAAATAGATAAATGGGATTTTCCGCACTATACAGATGATATCTTTGATTTTGAAGTACCTGCAAATGTGCAGATCGAAGCAAACGAGCTCGATCTCACAAAACCGATAGAAATAATCGAGGAAGAATAGAGGAACTATGATCGCACGATATACGTTGCCTGAAATGGCTCATTTATGGAGTCTTGAAAACAAGTTTAAAACCTGGTTGAGTGTTGAGATTGCTGCAGCAGAAGCAATGAACCAACTTGATTTAGTACCTGATCCAGATCTTAAAAACATTCAGCAAAAGGCACAATTCAAAGTATCTGAAATCGATGAAATTGAAAGCACAGTTCATCATGATGTTATCGCATTTCTAACGAATGTAGCACAATATGTGGGACCTTCGGCTCGCTATATTCATCTTGGTATGACGTCTTCTGACGTGATCGATACAGCAAACTCGATATTGATGAAGCAGGCAGGAGAGATAATTCTAACCTCACTAAAAGAATGTATGCAGTTGCTCAAGAAAAGCGCTTACAAATATAAGGATACATTATGTATTGGACGTTCTCATGGTATTCATGCAGAGCCGATAACCTTCGGGCTGAAACTCGCACTCTGGTATGATGAAATGCACCGAAATCTCATTCGCTGGCAAAGAGCAATCGAAACTATCTCTGTAGGACAGATATCCGGAGCAGTCGGCAATTACGCACATCTTCCAATTGAAGTGGAAACCTATGTATGCAAAAAGCTTGGACTGAAACCGGTTAATATTTCCACGCAAGTCATACAGAGAGACCGCTATGCAGAATATCTTTCATCTATTGCAATAATAGGAAGTACCCTCGAAAAGATCGCTTTGGAAATCCGTCATCTGCAGCGCACAGAAGTACACGAAGTTGAGGAAAATTTCTCAAAAGATCAAAAGGGTTCATCTGCTATGCCTCATAAGAAAAATCCAATTATTGCTGAGCGTATTTGCGGTCTCGCACGCATTTTGAGAAGCAATGCGATGACTGCTTTTGAAAACAATGCGCTCTGGCATGAACGGGATATAAGCCATTCTTCAGCAGAAAGAATAATAATTCCTGATTCTACTTCATTAATTCATTATATGCTCGTCAAATCAACGGAGCTTGTTCGGAATCTTGTGGTATTCTCCGAAAAAATGATAGAAAATGTCGATCTTACAAATGGGCTGATATATAGTCAGTCAGTGCTACTCGCCCTTGCAAAGAAAGGTATTGCACGGGAAAAAGCATACGAGATCGTACAGAAAGCTGCCATGGAATGCTGGCAAAGCAAAGAAAATTTTCAGGATATTTTGAAACGAAATGAGGAATTTACCTCCATATTAAATGAGAATGAAATCAATTCCCTGTTCAGTTTAGATAAATTTACAAAAAATGTCGATCCGATTTTTTCTAGAGTTTTTGGTATTTAGAAGAAATATTATGAACCGCGAAATAAACAAGAAATTAATAAATACTATTTTTCGTGATTTTCGTGGTTAAAATGAATTATTTAGGAGCAAATGTGCGAAAAGCAACAATATACGTTACGCTAAAACCTCAAGTCCTCGATCCGCAAGGCAAAGTGATAATGAACGTCTTGCATACACTCGGTTATGACAATGTCTCAGAAGTTCGTGCAAGCAAAATGTTCGAAGTTACTCTCGATGTAAAAAATGATGCTGATATCAAGCAGGAAATAGAGGAAATATGCGACAAAGTTCTGGCAAATCCGAATATTGAAACCTATTATTACAAAATTCATGACGAATAATGTAATCAGTTGCCAATTAGGAAATTAGAGAAAATATATGAAGTATAACATAATAATTTTTCCGGGCTCAAATTGTGACTATGATGCATATTTTGTGACGAAAAATCTCATGGGTGCTGAAGTGGAATATGTATGGCATAAAGACACTTCTTTGAAGGATCCCGATTGCGTGATCATACCTGGAGGTTTTTCTTATGGAGATTACCTTCGTGCCGGTGCAATTGCAAAGTTCAGTCCTATTATGAAAGAAGTAATTGATTTTGCGAATAAAGGTGGACTGGTCATCGGAATTTGCAACGGGTTTCAGGTGCTTACGGAAACCAAGCTGCTTCCGGGCACGCTCTTGCAAAATAAGTCATTGCTCTTCATCTGTAAGCATCAATATGTAAAAATAGTAAACAATACAACTCCTTTTACGCACATAATCGAAAAAGATCGGGTGCTGGATATTCCAATCGCTCATAATGAAGGAAATTTCTTTATTGATGAGGATGGATTGAAATCTTTACAGGATAATCAGCAGATCGTTTTCCAATACTGTGATAAAGAAGGGCATATCAATGACAATACAAATCCAAACGGTTCCATGCTTAACATTGCAGGTATTATGAATAAAAAAGGCAATGTACTAGGTATGATGCCGCATCCCGAACGCACTTCCGATCCGATCTGCGGTGTTACAGATGGTCAGCAGATTTTCCTCTCTATTAAAAGATTTATTGAGAAATGAACATCCTGAACTCCCTAACCAATCTTTTTTATCCTCAGCATTGTTTTTCCTGCAATGAACGAATTGATGATTCTGCAATTCTTTGTGAGAAATGCTCTGACGAACTTGTCGGTTTAAAAGAAAACTCATGTGTGTTTTGTAACAAAAATACCGTGAACAGCTTTATCTGTGAAGAATGCAAACAGGAATATCCTTTTGACGAAGTTGTGAGCGCATATACTTTCAACCTTCCATTGCAAAGATTGATCCATCATTTCAAATATAATGAATTCAAAAAGATCGGTACTTTTCTTGGATATAAACTTGCTGAGATCATCTCAACCTATTCATTTATTTCCGACATTGATTATATCATCTCAGTTCCGCTTCATAAAACAAAGAAAAGATTTCGTGGATTCAATCAATCTGAAATAATTGCTAAAGCATTATCAGTGAAATTAAACATCCCAATTCTAAAAAATGTGCTGAAAAGAAAGAAATTTACACAGACACAAACAAAGTTAAAAAAGCACGAACGCGAAAAAAATGTTGCTAATGCATTTCAGGTAAAAAATTTTGGTACTATTAAAAATAAATCTTTATTATTAGTTGACGATGTTTTGACAACTGGCTCAACAATGAAATCAATAGCACTTTTATTGAAGGAGAATCTTGCGAAGCATATTTATGTATGCACATTGGCGCGAGCATAAAGTATGATAGATATAATTGTAGAAGTTTCGAAAGACGATGCCCATGAATTAATGGATCGGACTGCTAAGTTCATTGCCGAAAGACGAATGGGATCTGCTGCGATTCTGCTTATAGAATCACTCAAACCATTGAACTTTATTGCGAGCCAGATCCTTTATATGATCGCTCCTTTTGCAGAGCTGATCTTTAAGCCCAAAGAATATCAAAAATTTGCATGTTCTCTGGAGGATAGCGATAATGTGAAATATCTTATTAACAAGATTGACGAGATGGATGCGGATTTTCATAAGAAGCTGAAAGCCGAAAAGAAAAAGGCAAAAGAATTGAAGAGAAAGAAAAAAGAATTAAAAAATAAATTGAAATAAATCGGAGGAAATATGGCAAAAGAGCTACGTTCAATATTGGCTACTGACTGTGGTAGTACAACAACGAAAGCCATATTAATTAAAAAGGTTGAAGATGAGTATCGTCTCGTCGTGCGAGGTGAAGCTCCTACGACAGTGGAAGCACCCTTTGATGATGTAACAAAAGGTGTGTTGAATGCTGTTGAAGAGGTTGAAGATCTCGTTCACATTCGAGGTGAAAAAGACAGATCTATCATCAAGAATGAAACGATCGAAGTACCACAGAATGGCGAGAAAGGTGTCGATGCTTATGTTTCGACCAGCAGTGCAGGCGGTGGACTTCAGATGATGGTTGCCGGTGTGGTGAAAAGCATGACCGGTGAAAGCGCAGAGCGTGCAGCTCTCGGTGCAGGTGCTATTGTGATGGACGTGCTTGCAAGTAATGATAAACGTCTCCCACATCAAAGGATCGAAAGAATACGCCATCTCCGACCGGATATGATACTTCTGTCCGGAGGAATCGATGGGGGAACGACCAAGCATGTGGTTGAGCTCGCAGAGATCATTGCTGCAGCAGACCCAAAACCACGCCTTGGCTCAGAATATAAACTGCCTGTGATATATGCAGGAAATAAAGACGCACGTGAGGCAGTGAAAAAGACACTGGGCAATAAAGTCGATCTTATCATAACAGATAACATACGTCCTGTTCTTGAAAGAGAAAATCTCGGTCCTGCACGTGATAAGATCCATGACCTTTTTATGGAACATGTGATGGCTCAAGCACCAGGATATAAGAAACTGATGTCTTGGACTGTGGCAAAAACCGAAGATGGCAAACTTGAAGCAGTCCCAATCATGCCTACCCCCGCAGCTGTCGGAAATATTATGCAGACCATTGCACGACTTGAAAATATCGAAGTTGTAGGTGTGGATATCGGCGGAGCAACAACTGATATATTCTCGGTCTTTACAGAAGATCGGGTCTTCAACAGGACGGTAAGTGCTAACCTAGGAATGAGTTACAGTATTTCCAATGTGCTTGCTTCGACAGGTATCAAGAACATTTTGCGCTGGGTTCCTTTCGATATTCCGGAAACTCAACTACGCAATATGATCAAAAATAAGATGATCAGACCTACTACGGTCCCTTTCCTTGCTGAAGAATTAATACTTGAACAAGCGATTGCAAAAGAAGCCCTTCGCCTTGCCTTCGAACAGCATAAAGAATTTGCCGTCACTCTCAAAGGAACTCAAAGAGAAAGAGAAATTTCCGAAGCATTTTCACAATCAACATCAGGCGAAAGCATTGTAAATATGATGACACTCGATATATTGGTTGGGAGTGGTGGTGTGCTTTCTCATGCTCCACGCAGAAACCAGGTTGCAATGATGCTGATCGATGCATTCCTTCCTGAAGGTATCACACGCTTTGCTGTTGATAGCATATTCATGATGCCCCAGCTTGGTGTCCTGTCAACGATAAGCGAAAAGGCAGCAACAGAAGTTTTTGAAAAAGACTGTCTTATTCATCTTGGAACATGTATTGCACCAAAAGGAAAATATAAAGCAGGCAAAACTGCACTCAGTGTAAAGATCGAATTGCCAAACGGAGAGATATTCGAAGAGAATATACCATTTGGAGAGATGATCAAACTGAATCTTGGTGTTGATGAGAAAGCAAAAGCGACTTTGAAACCCATGAGCGGACTCGATCTTGGCATGGGTAAGAATAATGAAATTGAGACCACGATCTCCGGCGGAGTTGTTGGTATTGTTATTGATACACGCGGAAGAGTACCTTATTTTGATGAGAAATTGAACAAAGAAACAATGACTGCTCATATTCCAGAAGATAATGCAGCACGCGTACAATCGTTAAAAAAGTGGATGATGGCTCTGGAAGTCTATCCCAAAAATTGGTTATCATAGGAGGTTCACATGGCACAAGCATATACTCCCGGATTAACAATAACAAAAAGCATCATACTGAGAAAAGACAGGATTCTTCCTCTCAAAGGTGAAGTTGTGGTAAAAGTAGGAGATAAGGTCACCGCAGATGACAATGTCGCAAAAACCGACTTGCCGGGTGACGTTATTCCAATTAATATAGGAAATAAACTCGGTCTTCCACCTTCTGATGTGCTGTCTAAAATGCTGAAAAAAGAAGGCGAGAAGATCAAAAAAGATGAGCCGCTTGCAATGAACCAGAGTTTCTTCGGTGTGTTCAAGAATATTATTAAATCACCAATAACCGGCACTATCGAGAATATCTCAAGCATTACAGGACAGGTTCTTCTTCGTGAGCCACCGGTTCCAATAACCGTGAAAGCTTTTATTGATGGTGTGGTCAGCAAAGTATATGAAAATGAAGGTGTTGAGATCGAAAACAAATCTGCATATATTCAGGGAATTTTCGGTATTGGCGGTGAGATAACCGGTGAAATAAAAGTAATTGTCGATGCTCCCGATGCAGAACTTATGCCTGAGCAGATCGATAATTCATGTAAGGATAAGATCATTGTTGGTGGAAATATTGTACGTTTACCAGCGATCAAAAAAGCAATACAGGTCAATGCAAAAGGTATTGTTGTAGGTGGTATCGATGACCAGGATCTTAAGGATTTGCTTGGTTATGATATCGGTGTCGCAATCACCGGACATGAAGAGATCGGGCTGACAATTGTTCTTACGGAAGGTTTCGGACCAATTAAAATGGCTAAAAAAACCTTTGAAATATTAAAGGAATTTGAGGGCTATAAAGCTTCTATGCATGGAAAAACACAGATCCGAGCCGGCGTGATGAGACCCGAGATCATCATTCCAATTCCCTTTAAGGAAGAGGAGCTCAAAGCAGGCAAGAAGCAGATACACGGATTGAAAATAGGAAGCACTATCCGAATTATCAGAGAACCTCATTTCGGAGAGATCTGCAAAGTTTCAGCACTTCCGGAAGAGCTTGTAGTTGTTGAATCCGAAACAAAAGTACGAGTACTCAAAGCGAAAATGGAAGATGGAATCGAGGTTACTGTACCTCGAGCAAATGTTGAAGCGATTGAGGACTAATTCAGATTAACATAAAATATTAAAGGGCACCGCTGAGTGCCCTTTTTATTTTTGAAAAAAATAACCTGACTAGGTTTATATTTATATCAATTGGGGTACTATGAGTACTCAAAATAGAAAAAAAATAAACTATTTAATAACGCACTGGGAAAGAGGTGTGATCTATACGCAAAAATATCTTTCAAGATTGGGATATAATAAAGATTTAATAAAGAAATATTTTAAAAACAATTGGATTGAACGAATAGGTAGAGGTGCCTTCATACTTAAAAATGATGATATCGATTGGCTTGGTGGTGTCTATACATTACAAAAACAGCTCAATTTTAATATTAATATCAGCGCAAGAACAGCGCTTGAACTTCAAGGATATGGGCATTATGTATATGTAGGTAAAAATAAACAATATTTATCCGGTCGCCATAATATCCAATTACCTATGTGGTTTAAAAATTATTCATGGGATGTAAAGTATCTTTATAAAACAACAAGCCTTTTTCCTGATAAGTTAGAAACAAGTTTTACTTATATAATACACAAAACATTCAAGGTAAAAATATCTTCACCTGAAAGAGCAATACTCGAAATGCTTCATATAGTTCCTTATGAGCAAAGTTTCGATGAAACTTCAAAGATAATGGAAAACTTAATGACATTGCGTCCTGCCTTGCTTGATCAATTATTAATAAATTGTAATTCGATAAAAGTTAAGAGGATGTTTTTATATCTGGCAGAAAATCTAAATATGCCTTGGTTTGATGAATTATCACTGGAACAAATCTATCTCGGAAAGGGGAAAAGATCCATCGTTAAAAACGGCAGGTATGATCCAAAATATAAAATAACCGTTCCTCAGCTATAATAAAATGTTAGACGGAAAATTCTATCAACAGGCAAAGCTTATTCTCAAAGTATTACCATATCTCTATAAACATGATTGTTTTGCAATAAAGGGTGGAACTGCCATCAATTATTTCTTGCGAGATTTACCAAGATTGTCTGTTGATATTGATATTTGCTATCTGCCGATTAATGGTAGAGATATAGCTTTTCAGAATATAGCAGAACATCTGAGAAGTATTTCAAAACAAATATCTATCATTCATCCTGAATTGAGAATCATTAACAGGAAGACGAAGAACAATATTTTATATGGTTTATTTATCAGTGATGGAAAAGTTGTTATTAAGATAGAATCAAATTTGATCATACGCGGCACTGTTTTTCCTGTAATTAAAAAAGAATTATGTGATGTTGCTCAGACGAAATTTGAACTTACTCAATACGCTCATATTTTATCCCTTGCCGATCTTTTTGGTGGTAAGATCTGTGCTGCACTTGACAGACAGCATCCCAGAGATTTGTTCGATATTCAGATTTTATTAAAAAATGAGGGCATTTCTGATGATACAAGAAAAGCATTTATTGTATATCTAATAAGTCACCATCGACCGATTGCAGAATTGTTGGAACCGAATTTAAAGAATATTGAAGATGTTTTCTATAGTGAGTTTATTGGAATGACCGATACAAATGTTACATCAAAAAATCTATCAGAAACTCTAAGAAGTCTTGTACTAATCTTGAAAAAATCACTTACAAATGAAGAAAGGCTTTTTTTGATTTCTTTTAAGAAAATTCAGCCGGAATGGACTTTATTGGGTTTAGATAATATTGAACATTTACCAGCAGTAAATTGGAAACTTAATAATCTTGCAAGAATGGAGAAGGGAAAACATCAAAAGGCAGTTGATAAATTAAAGAAAGTGTTGAAAATATAATTTATAGCATTCTTAAATCTATATTAAAGGACACCGCTGAGTGCCCTTTTATTTTTGTGATATTTATCTATATCAAAGGACAATTGAAATAATGGCACGCTGATCCACGCAGATTTAATTGATTAACGCTGAT
>JACKQG010002732.1_pt1 | contig 22573 bp, 22 predicted proteins | sample 8237621 | NCBI WGS metagenome assembly JACKQG01 (sample SAMN15677084, study PRJNA649215) | marine metagenome | biome: marine; feature: Black Sea; material: saline water; isolation source: suspended particulate matter (SPM) from the Black Sea western gyre | collected 2013-06-09/2013-06-10 | depth... | reverse complement strand
GCAACACTTACTTTAAACCGACCTGAAAGTATGAACACCTTTAGCAGCCAGATGGCTTTTGAACTTAATCAGGCTTTCATAGATCTGGATTCAGACCCATCCGTCCGGGTCATTCTTTTAAAAGGAGCAGGCAGGGCGTTCTGTGCTGGAATCGACGTAACAGAGCTTGCCGGAAAAACAGCCATTGAATACCGCGAATGGATAGAAAAAATGGAACAACCCCTTGTTACTATTTCAAAACTGAAAAAACCTGTTATTGCACAGCTTCAGGGGGTTGCCGCAGCAAACGGTATGGGATTAATTGCAGCAGCTGATCTTGTCATTGCCGCAGACAATGCTAAGCTGGGCCTTACCGCCATCAACGTAGGACTCAACTGCATTGGGCCTGTCATTCCCGTCGCAAGATGTGTGGGCCGTAAAAAAGCATTGGAATTATTGTTCTTCGGTAATTTGATAAAAGCGACCGAAGCCCTATCTCTCGGGCTGATTAATAAAATTGTTCCAAAAGAAGACCTTGAATCCCAGGCCCTTCAATGGGCCGCGGAACTGGCTAAAAAAAGCCCCATTGCCCTGCAGATTGCAAAAACTGCATTTTATAATTCAGAAGACATGAGTTATGAAGCACAGTTTGCCTATATGAATGAAGCATTTGCAAGGCTTTGTACCACAGATGATTCAAAAGAAGGAGTTAAAGCATTTTTTGAAAAACGAAATCCAGTCTGGCAGGAAAAATAAAAACAAAACAACTTTCTTGATACCCATTAATTTTATGAGTAGGGTATAAATATCATGGGTAAAAAACGCACCATAGAGAAAAAAATCAAAAAAGGGGGCGGTTAAACCCCCTTTTTCTGTTATACAACTGCATTGGTTAGTGAGGTGTCAGAAGTGTAGTCTGACTTCCCTTTTAGTTAAAACCTTTTATTTAAGGAGCTGCTGGCGTTAAGACACCGGTCTCGTCAATTACGGCAGTGTTAGTTGTCAGACCCCAGCTTACAGTCCCTGTTATCGTTATGGTATAATCAGCAGCAGAAACCCAAGCGATTGTCGGGGTGCAGCCAGCAGATGTGGTATAGCCTGCACCGTTAAGCGCTGCCACAGTAATTGCCACAGTAGGATCATCTGCCATCAATGCTACAGAAGCAGTATAGGCATTCTTTGCATCACTGTTCAGCGTTGCGACATATCCCCTTTTCCTATATTGAGAAAACTGCGGGATCGCAATTGCCGCAAGGATGCCGATAATTGCGACAACAATCATGAGCTCGATCAAGGTAAAACCTTTTTGATTTTTGTGTTTGTTTAAAGAATTTAACATTTGCCACCTCCATTGTTTGCATTAATTTAAAATTGCTTTTAATTGTTTCTCTTCTAAAACCGCTCTTGCTAAACCTAACCTTTCAAAAAGGATGCCAAGTGCATTAAAAATTTAAAAAACCCTGAGATGCCTTGATATAACCCCTTTTTTTATTTTTTAAAAAATACGGTTTTCGTTTTCAAGAGAGAGAAATAAAAATCCAAACAATTTTTAGAATCTTTTGCCAAAAATTGTCACATAAATATTAGCAGCGTGTTTTTTTATTTTTTAAAAAATACGATTATGGTTTCTAAAGAGAAAAGCTTGAATATTAGACAATTTTTGATATTTTTTTGCCAAAAATTGTCTAATAAATATTAATGGGTAAAAAACAAGTCCCACTCTATTAACATGCGCTGTCAGGTCAGGGTTAGATATTTGATTTGTCTTTGTCTCGGAGTGGCAGCGTCGGCTTAATTAAATAATTCTTTCCACCATTTTAAGAAAAAATTTATGACGGGGAACTCAAGTCCGGTAGTTGTAACCCCTGCAGAGGTGGTCTCCGAGACTGCATCAGGATTTGTAGAGCTGGTTGAAATAAGTAATTTTGTCACTCCTGTATCTGTTATAATAACAACTGGTTTAGATGGTATGCCGCCGCCGATTATTTCATTTGTGTCATTATTTCCATCACCATCAAAATCAAACGCAGCCGCTCCTGTCAGGTAATCTAAAGCATACAGCTTTGCATATCCTCCAGGCACACAAGCCTCATTATTCGGCAGAAAAGTTGTTGCATACGAAGTTTTGTTAAATACCACGGACTCTGCAAGTGCTTTGTCACCCTGCTCCATGAGTAAATACCAGCCATTATCACTTCCGGCAAGATCAGGAGTCGTATAACCTAAAGCCGTTGTATCAGCATTTACCAGATCACCTAATACAAATGATGATGAATCATGTCCATCCTTGATTGCATACAAGGTGTCATAGGTATCAGTATTACAAGGATCATCCCTGTCTCCTGAACCTATAAACACCAGATCATAACCAATTTCAAGCGTTACAGTAGGAGAATAGAAAAACTTACTGGTATCAGCATCATCTGTTAAGGTGTCGCTATCATTATCGACAATATCTTCGCAGCCTATCTCGTTGCATCTGGCTGTAAATAATTTGTGAATTGTCCAGTTTTCAATATTTTCATCTGAATCAGGGAAAGATGCGGAATCAAAATTACCGATTCTCCATATCTGGCCGCCCATATCTCCCACATAAAGCTTGTCTGTAAATCCGTTATAATCTCTATCCAGAGCAAATATTTTACTGGGGATGCTGTATGACATGTCAGTATCGTCGGCTATGGTAAATTCTTTTACAATATCACCTGTTGCAGCATTTATTGCAAGAATACATTTCCCTTTTGAATTATCTTCACTATATCCGCCTCCAAGGAAAACAACATCTATTCCAGTAGGTATCGCTGATGTTTTAACAACTCCGAATTGAGGGATAGACCAGGTTTCTCCTAATTCAGGAATAGTAGTAGTTGCAGTAGGATTCCCGGCAGTCTGGGCAATTCTCCACAAAAATTCAGGCTCTGCAGGAATCGTAACATCCAATGCAAAATAGCTGGTGCCGCCTTTTCGCTCTCCACAGATAAGATAAACTATATCCGCAGGATAAGTTACCCCGTCTATAATTGTTATCACAGGCTCAATAATCCCATTTTTATTATAATCTTTTATTAAGACGGCAGGTGATGAATCTACATAATACTGATGTTCTGATTCTTCTAATATTCTTTTTAAATTCGGCAGCAGGTCAGGAGGAATAAACGACCACGCTTCAGAACCATCTTCATCATTAACCGCATGCAGCATGCCGTCGTTTGCTCCAAAAAATACCATTGTTTTATCTGGTGTGACAGGGTTATTATCAAGATCGCCATAATTAACAACCACAGGTTCACTGTGAAGAGGATCACCACAGATTATTGCTCTGTTTTCACTGGTATTATTATCTTCGTCTTCGTCATGGACATCTGCGCCTCTGATATAATTAATCAGTTCGGTTGTTCCTGCAATGGCAATTGTGCCGGATGACCCGGAAGCGTTTGTTACCACCTCACCTGTTCTAAAAAATCCAATTTTACCACTATAAGAAATCTCACTAGCATTAACTAAAGATATTGTTGCTGTAGTGCCGCTGTCAGATCCGGTCAAAACATTTCCAATGGAAAACGTACCCGTAATATTGATAAGTTCAAGCGGGCCTGTTGAATCGTCATAAGTCGTAAGTAAGGCAGGCGTTAACTCACTTACAGAGAATGAATTGGAAAAATGTGTTAATTCATTGTCTAAGCCGAGATAAGTATAAATATTTCTTGCACTATTGTCTATACCATTAGTCTTTGAGGTATCTGCCCAGTCAATTGTTCCCCAATATGGATCCGCATCTTCTTTCATTGCGCCATTTGGCCAGGTGGCGGTAATACCATTAGCATCAAGAATTTGCGCATCAGAAGAAAGACCGAATTTTGTGACATTTCCTTCCCAGAAATTACTCTCGCCCGGTTTAAAAAAAGCAAGATATATTTGATTGCCGCTGGTTGTTCTTGTAACCGGTACAACAGGCGCTGTAAAAGAGGATGTTTTGGAAAGTATGGCATTAATTGCATCAAGAAGCATCCCTGCAAGGTTGTCAGGATTTTCCGCCTCAAAATGATATTTGCCGTATTCGACGTCACTTGTGTTATAAAGGTTCAGGTTACCATTGCCATTGTTTGAGGTATTTTTAAGGTATGCATTGCTTTCTGGATTTCCCATGAATCCTATTGTATAAGTCGTTACATTCTGAAAACCGTCCCGGTAATCCACAATATCATTTATGTAAAGATAATGGGCAACATCATCAAGATATGTTGACCCGTTAATATTTGTGGGGATTGTGACAAGAGTCGTTGTTGTTCCATCATTAAGCGGTATCTGACTCTCACCATCATTATCAAAATCACTGAAAGCAGCCGGGTCAGAACTAGATGGTATGGACTGGTCTTCTGAAGATATACCTGATGTGATTACAATAATAAAATTTTTCTGACAATATTCACCCACCACTCCGGATGAAGGCGAGCCGTAATATCCCCCCACCCTTGCCAGACCTTCTGCAAGGGGTGAATAATCAACACTTCCAAGGTTATTGACATTATTTACAAAATTAGAATCAACTATTCCTCCGGCATCATACACAAAACCAAGCGGCTGTACATTGCTTGAACCAGCAGCAGTAGCCGTGAAAGCGTAAATACCAAAATATGCCTGTCTTTGAGTCAGTGCTGCAACTGTAAAGATCGCTTTTTTGGCAAAGTAAAAACGAGATTGAACCGGAAGGTCACTCCCGTCACCTGCATAGGCGCCGAAAAACAACCAATTGAGATAATTTGCGGAATATCTAAACTGGGTTGCATTATCCTTAACCCCGTCAACAATAACTGTGGAAGGGTCAAACGGTAAAGTGATGGTGCGTTGATTTATTGTAAATGTATTCGATGTGGACATAAAACCATTGTTATCATTACTATCGGGCTCAAGATTGCTATCCAAAATGGGCCTGATATAGTATTTGTTCGGATTAACCCTATCGACGGTGTAACCCTTGGCATTAAGAAATCCATTGCTTGTTGTGCCACCGTTCCACTGTATTTCCTCAGTTGTACCTGCTTCATCTATTGTGCCATCACCATCATTATCAATTCCGTCAGTATGAACATCAGGTGTATAATCAATGCTGTTATCATAATCGTCGTGCCAGATGATATTCTCCATCTCGGCACCGTTATCAAGCAGCAGAACTATATTGGGAGGCACATCATCAGCTGACACCTGAAACATGCAGGTATCGTCAGATAAAACCGGTTTCCCTGCAAGGATAAGGAATACAAACAAAACTAAAATAATTTGTGTTAATTTTATGGAGGTTCCCATTACCTTTCTCCTTTGTTGGGTATGTGATTTTTTTTAAAGCCCTATTCGGTAAAATCCGGCTTCAACTGCACTGGCCCCGTTGTTTGGACCTGTACTATTAGATTCAATCTTATAATTTATAGCGAAAACTGTCCCCACAGAATATCCGGAACCAGTAGGCATATTGCTCTTCCCAAGGTATGACACATTTCCGTTAACCTGTAATTGATTTGATAATGAATATGTTGCATTAACATCAGCAGAATCAGGAAAAGATAAGGGTACATCTTCGGTTATATTGTCCGGGCCATATAAATCAGGATTAACAACAACATAATCAATTCCTGAATCAGCAGCATAAAATACCATTTTGTTTATTTTATCGTTGCCGGAAATCTGAACTTCAATAGTTGATGTTGTTATTGCAAAACCACCTAGGAAAGTTAATAACATTAGAAATACTACTGCTATAATCAGTGTCGAACCTTTTTCATTATTTAAAAAAATGGGCTTTTCTTTCATTGCAAATGTCCTTAAATAGCAGCCTTGATTCTATCAAGGACTACATTTCTTGTCGCTCCATTTTGCTGCCATTGCACATACACTCTTATATGTTTAGCATTAACTGCGGGTTCATCAACCGCGATATTCCAGAATATATCATACTGGATATTTGTTGCTCCACTACCCTGTTGAGAACCATCAGGACTGGCTGTGTCATCAATACCGCTGATTCCATCAGCGTCATCATCATTAAGATCAACGTCATCATAGGCAAGAGCCGCCAGTTCTTCCATTTTATTCTGCGCAAATGCTGTCGCCTCGGTTAATCCACTGGCATAAGCATTCCCTTTAACTGCTGACAACTGCATTTTTGCAACACCAAGAATTCCAATAGCCAGGACTGTCATGGCAATCATGATTTCTATAAGCGTAAAACCGTTTTTATTATCTTGTGTTATTTTGCTCATAATCCCAAGTTCCTGCATTTTACTGTTGTGGTTAAAAGCCGGCGCCGGAAATTATCATTGTATGGCCCCCAATTCTGTCCTCCAGGTGTTGTATATGTGTTGGCATTTACAAATTTTTGATCCGCACTATCACCTCTTGCAAGCATGGTTATCCGAAGACTCCTGATAAGCGTTGGATCAGGCGGAGTCAAGGTTTGTGATTCATCTGCGAGTTTATAAAAAAATTCTAAAGCGTCGATGTTTTCAGACACAGGTTGGTTATTCGCTGTGACGGTACTTTTTCTTCCCAGTTTTTGTATATTATCAGATGTATAAAGAGAATATGTGATATATTCATTGCTGTCATCAATATCCCCGTCGCCGGTTTCATCTATTGTAAATGCTATGGAATCGGATATGGCTGAAACAATCCCGGCATTAGCATCTCTGCTCGGATCATAGCCGGCCATCCTGATTTCCCGCACCATCATATCCATTCCAGCTCTCAGATTCTGCTGTATAACAGCCACATCTTCCTGGGCAACATAGCTTTTCTGCTGGGATTGAAATGCTGTAAAAAGAGCTGCTGAAACAATCCCTGTTATGGCTATTGCAATCAATATCTCTACTAATGTGAAGCCATGTTCTTTTGATGTGAAATCCTTTTTTTTTAATTCCATGCTACGCCATCATTACTTTTTTTAATTTTTACATTCCCTGCAAACGATAAAGATGCTTGATAATACCTTGCATTATTATTTTGAAACCGAACACTTCCCAAATTGTATGTCCATGGCAAACCTCTAGAATTATAGCCGGCAGTATTGTCCGTAAAATTATTGTAGTACAAAGATACATTATTAGGCATGTTTACCTGGACTAAAACCTGTTCCCCGGCATCAAAAACTCCATTTGCCGGCGAATCATCAATAAATACCTGATAACTTCCGATCCCGCCGGCAGGATCATAAGCCCCGACAACAAAACCAATTAAAACATCTTTATTGCTTTTTATTGCTTCCATTTTTGCCTTCTGCATATTCGAATACAAATCCCTTGCTACCGCTTTTAACCTGTAATTTGGCAACCAGTTCATCACATTAGGGATTGCAATTGCAGTAAGGATGCTGATCATGCCGATAGCGATAATTAACTCTATCAGTGTAAAACCTAACTTTTTGCGTAATTGTTTGTGCATCATTTCATCCTCATGGCATACTTAGTACATTTCATACAATATGTGTGCCAAGTTCGATTAATATAAATATTTTCCTGAGTGGTAACGTCGATTTAATAATAAAATAGGGACTTTCTCTTTGTCAAGAAAAGCATAAAAATGTTTGTTTGAAAGGGGGAAAAAATGGTATCTTGCATAGTGACAACAATCCGGCATAATAATTGATAAAAATAAAGGGAAACGACTAATGAAAAAATATCCGATTGGAATTCAGAATTTTGAAATAATCAGGTTATGGTTAGATATTTGATTGAATATGGAAATCAAAAACTAAGCTTTAAGTCAGCCAACAGAATCTGTTTTATCAAGGCGATACCGCATGGATCTTAAGCTTAAATTCAAATAATCGGCAGCTTTGCTTTTATTACCAGCTGCAAGTTCAATTGCTTTTTTAAGATAACCCTGCTCAATGGTTGACAAAATTTCGTCCAGATCCACACCCTGCTCAACATCGGCAAGATCAAAGCGTCGTCCTTTTATGCCCTCAACCCATCTTCTTTTCTTATGCATTGAAATTGTCAGGCTTTCAGGCAAAATAATATTTGTGGAAGAAAGAGCTACACTTCGCTCGATTAAATTTTCAAGTTCCCTGACATTGCCGGGAAAACTATATTTAGTTAAAAAATCAATGGCATAGGAAGACAATTTTACAAAATCTTTCCCCATTTTTTTTGAATATTTTTCAGCAAAATGCTTTGAAAGGATCTCCACATCTCCTTTTCTATCCCTTAATGGCGGAACTTTAATCGGGATAACGTTGAGTCTGAAAAACAGATCCTCTCTGAAATTTCCCTCTATGACTTCCTGGTCAAGTTTTTTATTGGTGGCAGATATAATCCTGGTATCTACTTTTATTTCTTTTGTCCCGCCAACAGGTTTCACAAAGGTATCCTGAACTGCCCGCAGCAATTTAACCTGGAGAAAGGTGGATAATTCCCCTATTTCATCCAGGAAAATAGTGCCCTGATGGGATGCCTCAAAAAGCCCTTTTTTATCACCGATTGCCCCGGTAAAAGATCCTTTAACATGCCCGAAGAATTCACTCTCCATTAATGTATCCGGGATACCTCCACAATTGACAACCACAAAAGGTTTATCCTTTCTGTCGGAATTTTCATGAATGGCTCGAGCAATCAACTCCTTTCCAGTTCCACTTTCCCCGGAAATCAAAACATTGGTTTTTGTGGAGCTGATCTGCTCGATGGTTTTATAAATGGCCTGCATTCCAGGACTTTTCCCAATAATCCGGTTAAAATACATATTGTCATGAAGCTCTTCGGATGTCTGCTCTTTTTCCTGATCAAGTGTCTTTAATGCAAGGGCTCTTTGTATTGTCTGCTTGAGCTCATTATTATCAAAGGGTTTGGGGACAAAATCATAGGCCCCTTCGTTCATGGCCTCCACAGCAATTTCCGTTGTGGAATATGCAGAAATCATGATAACAACTATATCAGGATTTTTCTTTTTAGCTTCTCTTAAAACTTCAAGCCCTGTTATATCACCAAGACGAATATCAGTCAGGATAAGATCATAATCTTTCTTTTGAATCATCTTTAGTGCCTGACTGCCGTTTTTGGCAACCGACACAGCATACCCCTGTTTGGACAAAAATAGCTCAAGAAACTCCCGCATGCTTGTTTCATCATCTACCACCAGGATATTGCGAGTTTCAACACTTGTCATTCAGATAAACAACCTTTCCATTTACCATGGTTAAAAACGCACTGCCCTTGACCTTAATCCCTGAAAAAGGTGAATTTTTACTTCTGGATTTAAATGATTCAGGATCAATTTCATAGGGCAGGTCCGGATCAATAATGGTCAGGTCTGCTATATTTCCTGGTTTGATATCGTTGTTGATCCCAATGATTTTTGCCGGATTCTTTGCCATTTTAATAATAAGTTCTTCCATGGTTAAAAACCTGTCATGGACGAGTTTTAAAGAAAGAGATAAAGATGTCTCCAGCCCGATAATGCCAAAGGCTGCCATGTCAAATTCCACATCTTTTTCCACCACACTGTGAGGCGCATGATCCGATGCAATAACATCAATTGTCCCATCTGAAAGACCTTGAATAACAGCCTGCCTGTCTTGTTCGGATCGCAGCGGAGGATTCATTTTAAAGTTTGTATCATAGTCTTTAACATCTGCATCTGTTAATGTGAAATAGTGCGGTGCTGTCTCACAGGTGACGTTCACACCTCTTTTTTTTGCCTGGCGGATCGCTTCCACTGACTCTTTGGTACTGACATGGCAGAAATGTACCCATGCTCCTGTGAGTTCTGAAAGTGCAATGTCTCTTACAACCATAACACTCTCAGCCGCGTTAGGGATTCCTTTTATCCCCCAGAATGTAGCAAAAAAACCTTCGTTCATGGACCCGGCATCAGCCAGACTTAAGTCTTCGGCATGGACAAAGATGGGGATATTAAGCCCCTTGCAATATTCCAAAGCCCTGCGCATTATGTTTGGATTTTCCAGTGGTCGTCCATCATCGGTTACAGCAACGATCCCTGCCTGTTTCATATCATATATTTCAGCAAGACTGTCTCCAAAAGACCCCTGGGTGATTGCCCCGGTTGGATATATTTTTGAAAGACCCAATTCCTTTGCGCGATTGATAATAAACTTTGTCACCTGACGATTATCATTCACCGGATTTGTGTTGGGCATGGAGCAAACCGCGGTAAAACCGCCTCTGGCTGCAGCAAGAAGCCCTGATTCAATTGTTTCCTTATATTCATGTCCCGGCTCTCTCAAATGAACATGAATATCAATCAATCCGGGAACAACGATCAATCCTCTGGCATCAATGATTCTTGTATCGGTCCTGGTTTCTATATCTTCAGGATCAACAATGGCTTCAATAATATGATCTTTAATGATGATATCTTTTTTTCCATCAATATTTCCCGGATCAAGAACCCTGGCCCCTTTAATTCGAATCCGCATTCCTGCCTCCTCCTGCCACCAGATAAAACAATGCCATGCGCAAGGCAACACCATTGGTAACCTGCTCAAGAATTAAGGAACAATCAGAGTCTGCAACTTCGCTTGATATCTCAACTCCCCTGTTCATGGGCCCGGGATGCATGACAATGACATCTTTTTTAGCCAGATTCAGCCTCGCCATGTTCAATCCGAAAAGCATTGCATATTCCCTTTCTGTAGGAAAAAGTATATTACCCTGCCGTTCTTTCTGAATTCTAAGCATCATTATGACATCAGCCCCTTCAATACAGGTTTCGATATCGGGTGATATAGTACACCCTAAATTTTCTATTCCCATGGGAATCATGGTTCCAGGCGCACAAATAAAAACTTTGGCCCCCATTTTAGAAAATCCTGTAATATCTGATCGTGCCACCCTTGAGTGGGCAATATCACCTATAATGGAAATCTTTAAGCCTTTGAGTTTCCCTTTTATTTCCCTGACACTCATCATGTCTAAAAGTGCCTGGGAGGGATGGGCATGAATGCCATCCCCGGCATTAATAACGGAAGCGTTTACACGTTTTGCAATTAAGTGGGCAGCCCCTGATGATGAATGCCGCAAAACAATGACATCCGGCTTCATGGCTTCAAGATTTTTGGCTGTATCAATAAGCGTCTCGCCTTTCACAATGCTGGAAGAACTCTTTGAAAGGGAAATACTGTCAGCTGACAGCCTTTTGGCTGCTATATCAAAGGAAAGCTTTGTTCTTGTTGAGGGTTCCTGAAAAAAAAGGACAATGGTTTTACCTCTTAGCGTAGGTACTTTTTTTACAGGCCGTTCTGAAATTTCCTTCATCCCCTGAGCTGTATCAAGGATCATTGAAATTTCATGGGGTTCCAGAGATTCGATATCAAGAATATCTTTTTTTGTAAACCGCATTGTTCCTGCCTTATCTTAATATATCACCAATTCTTGCCCATCTGACACTATCCCATATGGGTACAAGCTTATCTTTATTCCATGACCAGTAAATAATAAAGGCTTCACCCCTGACAGCTGTAAGATCCACAAACCCCCAGAATCTGCTGTCATGGCTGTTGTCCCTGTTATCACCCATGACAAACAACTTATTTTCCGGAACTTTGATTTTTCTTAAATTGTCCCTTGTACTGAACTTTCCAGGGATTATGTCTTGGGTTTTATGAACAGCATAGGTCTCCTTTTCAACCATCTTATTATTTACATATAGTTTTTTATCAATGATTTCCAAGGTGTCTCCTCCTGTGGCAACCACTCGTTTAATAAAATCCTTGGAAGGATCTTCCGGATACTTGAAGACAACAATATCACCTTTTTGTGGATCTTTCACTGGAATAAGGATTTTTCCATCTGTAAACGGAATTTTTATGCCATATATAAATTTATTAACCAGAATCTGGTCTCCGATTTGAAGTGTTTCCAACATGGAACCGGATGGGATTTTAAATGCTTGAATAATAAATGTCCGGATAAACATGGCAATAATAATAGCGATGATGATCGCCTCTGTATTTTCCCGCAAAGAACTCTTGGGTTTCTTTTCTGTCATTTTTTTTCCTTATGGCTTTTTCTAATAGAACATGTGCTGAGGTTGACTTAAAAAGAACTTTGCTTTCTGTATTGACTTCTTTAAAATATCAGCTATTTTTCTAGCCTTTACCATGCTGGACAAAGGGACTGTTGGAATTTTTTTGCCTTTGATCATGATGAAACCGCTTTTCAGTTCAGCATAGCTGACCTGGCCATAGGATCTTGAAATGCCTTCTGGATAATCATATCCATAATCAACGATCTGAGTGAATAATTCGCTATCGGAAACCGATGTAAATTTGAGGATTTCCTCATTTAAAATGGGAATCGGGATACCAAACCCCACGGACAGCGAGCATCCATAACCCCGGATACTTTGTCCCACAAGCCATTCAGGAGACATTTCCTTTAAATCCCCTATCACTGAAAGGGTCCCTGCCGGTGCAACAGGCACACCGTTTAATCCTCTTTCAACCTGGCTTTTATGCTGGGTGCCGGTCCAGGTTACATACCCTTGTGCACCGCCTAAAAATATCCTTGTTCCCACACCAATAGTTTTTAAATAAGGGTCATTTAACAGAGGACTGAGCACACCTGATGTTGAATAATTGGCATTGCCCATGCCTGGTTTTAGTGTTCCCATATAGGTATATTTTATTTTATCGGATTTATTAATGGCACAATTATAATTTTGATAAGCATTTCGAGGATTACACAACATGGCATTGGGCAATTCTTTCAATGTGACCAGCTTTTCTATTTCCCTGTTGGGATAACAGTCAGTACCATAACTTTGGGCCCTTATATGAACTTGTTTGCCGGCAACCAGGTCCTGGATCACATGACCGCCTCCATAATTAAATTCACCGGGATGGCGTTTGTTTAACGGGTCATCTTCACAGGTCTGGGTTGCGCCCAGATAACAATCCACTGCTGCCAGGCCTGAATATGCCTCTACATTGTTGAACCAGGTTTTCGTTGTCCTTACCAAAGGTCTGGACTGGCCGATATTAATAAAAGCTCCTGAGGAACACATGGGGGCAAAGGTCCCCGTTGTCACCACATCAATTTTTTTTGCCGCCTCAACTATTCCTTGTTTTCTCGCAATATCGACAATTTCTTCTGCAGTAACAACCACAGCCTGGCCATTGGCAATTTTTTTGTTTATCTGTTCAATCGTTTTATTAACTTTATGCTCTTTCATGACAAACCTTTAATTACATTTGCTTCACAAAATCTATTTTTGATGTAATGTTATTTTTAATCCATAAATCATCCCACCATTCCACAGGATTTACAAAAACATTGTGAACAATCATTGAATAATGAAGGTGGTCCCCTCCGGCAAGACCTGTCATACCAGTGAAGCCGAGATCATCCCCTTTTTTAACCATATCTCCTTTATTGACAGAAATCTGGTTTAGATGTGAATAAAGACTGCAAAGTCCGAATCCATGATCAATTACCACAGTATTACCAAAGATACCAACAAACTCTGTTAATACAACCCTGCCTGAATTAGCTGCTTTCACAGGCGCATTAGCCGTTGAAGCCAAATCAACGCCCATATGTATCGCCCTGTCAATCTCCTTGCCCTTATATTTGTAAATCCTATGGTCAGCAAATCCAGCTCTCCTTGCAGATCCATGAAGTCTCAAAAACCTGCCGTCCCAGTACTTTTTATTTTCTGAAACCTGGGGAATGCTTAATATTTTTTCAACATTATTTTTTCTAGTCTCACCATTGATGTGTAAAAATTTCTCAAGCAATGGATTTTTTCCCCCCTGAAAAGATCCATTCTTTACACCTACGTCAAATTCAGGAATCTTTTCTTCCAGAAAACCATCAGAAATATTTAAAATGTCGGTTTTAAATTTTTTATCCCTTATGTAATGATGGAATCCTCTTTTTGTGGTATTCCCTGCCATATCTTCAGCCATAACAGAGATCTGCGCGCCCGGACCCTGCATATGGCTTAATGCAAAAAAAGCAGTATAGATATTCTTGTCCTCGAAAAGGCCTGGATGGCCTGGGAAAAAATTTTCTCCTACTATAACACCTGTTTTTATATTTTCTTCAAAAAGTTTATAAATAACAAGAGCAGTGCCGCCTGATTCAATATTATGACGTTTGGTCAAGATAGTTACCTCAGGCGGTTTTGAATCAATAATCACTTTTTTTTCAATATAGGAAATATTGCCCTTGCCCCACCCTCGCCATGAATAGTCAGAAACCATTATTCGAATAATGGCATCACCATCCGTCATTCCATATTTCCAGGAATGAACCGGGATTATAAAAGCGTCTTGTATGGTTTTTGAGCCTGGAAACACCCCTAAAAAACCTGTGGATTCATATTGCTTATCAAGCAATATTTTTTCTTTTCCCTGCTGCATGATGGATACCATAATTTTACGAAGACCTGTTTTAGGGTCTGTTACTTTAAGAGACATTTCATAGGATTTTTTCAAATACAAAGACGGCAGTGTCATATCAACAACCGGTTTTCTGCCTTCAAATTTATATACAAACATCCAGGTAACGGGAATTAAAACCATAAGAACGAGGGTTAAATAGACAACTCTTTTCATCAATAATACCTATTTTTTCAGGTGGTTAGTATATATTCAAATAAAATTAAAGTAAAATAGCAGCTATGGTCGAACTTATCAAGGCATTTTCCATTCTTGACTTTTGGATCTTCAAAATATAATTTGACCTACAAAACTTATATTTAGGAATTATTTATGAATAATTTTTTCTTTGATTTAATAAACAAATCTGACCCCGTCTTTTTCCTGATTTCAGGTCCATGTGTTATTGAAAATTATGAAACCACCTATCTGATTGCAGATCATTTAAAAAAAGTTGCCAATCTTCTTGACATCCCTTTTATTTTCAAGGCCTCCTTTGACAAAGCAAACCGGACATCCTTTCAATCTTTCAGGGGCCCAGGGTTTGAGCATGGTCTAGACATTCTTGGCGCTATTAAAAAAGATTTGAACATTCCGATTCTTTCGGACATCCATTTGCCTGACCAGGCCAAAAAAGCAGCCCAGGTTCTGGATATTATCCAAATTCCTGCATTCCTGTGCAGACAAACCGATTTGATAATGGCTGCGTGCAATACCGGCAAACCCGTTAATATAAAAAAAGGCCAGTTTTTATCACCCCTGGAATGCCGTAATATCATTAACAAGGCAAAAGAATCCGGCAATACAAATATTTGTATCACTGAAAGAGGGTCGTCATTTGGGTATAATAATCTTGTGGTGGATTTTCGGTCAATCCCTATCATTAAAAATTTAGGGGTACCCGTTGTATTTGATGCCACACACTCTGTTCAACTCCCTGGAGGCGCCATAGACTCTTCTGCCGGAGAACGCCAATTTGTTCCCACGCTGTCAAAAGCTGCCATTGCTGCAGGAGTTGACGGATTATTTATTGAAACCCATCCAGATCCTGACAAAGCTCTTTGTGACGGACCAAATTCTTTGCCATTAAACGATATAAAAGATTTTTTATCCACACTTCTGGCTATAAAAAAAGTTGTCGGATAAGTGCTATGAAAACCAGACTTGCAAACATTAAACTTTTGCTATTGGATGTGGATGGTGTTTTAACTGACGGGGGTATCACCTATTCAGACTCTGGAGACCAGATAAAAACCTTTCATTCAAGGGATGGATTCGGATTAAGGCTTATAATGGATTCAGGCATACGGGTGGGGATCATTACAGGCCGCAAATCAAAGGCTTTGGAATACAGGTGTGAAAATCTTGGCATCACCTTATTGTTTGATGGAATAAAAGACAAATTAACAGCTTTTGAGAAAATCACCTCCCAGACAGGAATAATGCCTGAACAAATTGCCTTTGTCGGAGATGATCTGATGGATCTTCCTGTCATGAAAAGAGTTGGTGTTTCTTTTTGCGTTTCAGATGCTTGTCAAGATGTTAAAAACCATTCAGACATTATCACAAAACAAAAGGCAGGCCATGGAGCTGTCAGGGAAATCTGTGAAAGTATTTTAAAAGCAAAAGGCTTATGGGATGCTATCCTGAATAAATACCTGTCATGACAAAGTCTTTAAAACAAAAACTGACGGCCCCGTTGATCGGATTGTTGACAGTGATGATTATCATCATTATCGGCTTTTTTTATTTTAACAAGTTTTTGGCCAAACCAATACAATTTCATGATGTTAAGATAGACACCAAAGCTGCTTTGAAATTGAACGTCTTAAAACAGATTTCAAAAAAAAATGGCATAAAAGAATGGGAATTGGAAGCCGCTTCTGCTACGCTGTTAAAAGATGAAGACAAAGCTGTTCTCATTGATGTATCAGTTATTTTTTTTACAAAAGATGATAAGAAAGTTCATTTGACGTCCCAAAAAGGAGTTATGAATACAAAGACCCATGACATGATATTTTCAGACAATGTGATTGTAACCTATGAAACTTTTGTCCTGAGAACTGATAAGTTGCATTATAACAAAAAAGAACATATAATATATTCCAACACTCATGTGACGCTTGAAAAGGAAGATTCCGTCATTGAAGCAGATTCAATGACAACCAAACTTAGTGAGAATATAACAATTTTAAAGGGGCATGTCAGGGGAAATTTCAGTGAAAACTTTGATATTCAATAAATCCGTGTTCGGTAAATCCGTGTTCAGTTTTTTATTTTATCTTATTTTTATTGGTTTTACACTTCTCTTGCAAATAACAGAGACCCAGGCTCAAACCCAAACCAAGGCAGAGCAAGTTCCCCTATATATCGTGTCCGATAAAATGGTTGCACAAAAAGACACCTCCATGGTGGAATTTATGGGAAATGTCAAAGCAACCAGAGAAGATTCCATTGTTTTTGCAGACTCCATTAAAATTTACTTTGTTGATGATAATAAAGATAAGGGCAGTGATGCTCAAAGCAATATAAAAAAAATCGTTTCCACCGGAAATGTCAGATACACTGCTGGAGAACAAAAGGCATTTGCTGATGAAGCAGTCTATACAACAAAAGATGAAATGCTGATCCTTACAGGCAAATCTCCAAAATTAATAACAGGTTCAAGTTTTGTGACGGGAAAAAAAATCACCCTTTTCAGGCTCCAGGATAAGGTACTAGTGGAAAGTGAAGGCTCAAAAAGAGTTGAAGCCTTTTTTAATCCTGAAGATAAAATCATAGATAAACAATAATGACACAACTTGTACTTAAACATCTTGTAAAAATCTATGATGGCAAACGAGTCGTAGATGATGTAACCCTTACAGTTAAACCAGGACAGGTAACAGGTCTTTTAGGACCAAACGGGGCAGGCAAAACAACAAGCTTTTATATGGCAGTAGGGTTGATCAAACCTGACGGTGGAACAATTCTAATAGATAAGGAAGATATCACTGGATACCCAATGTATATTAGAGCCAGAAAAGGGATTGGCTATCTTCCCCAGGAATCAAGTATTTTCAAAAAATTGACAGTACAGCAGAATATCACGGCCATACTTGAAGTATTGCCGCAAAATAAATTTAATATTAAACAAAAAGCAATGGATCTGATGAAAGAACTTGGTATCTATAATCTTGCAAATCAAAAAGCCAACTCTCTTTCCGGGGGAGAGAGACGTCGTCTTGAGATTTCAAGAGTCCTTGCCACGGATCCTTTATTTATTCTTTTAGACGAACCCTTTGCTGGCATTGATCCTTTAGCCGTCATTGATATCCAGCAAATAATTTATCAATTGACTAAAAAAGGTATCGGCGTTTTAATATCAGATCATAATGTGAGAGAAACCCTTGGGGTTTGCGATGATGCATATATTATGAGTCAGGGCAAAGTTATTGAATCAGGAAACCCTGATAAAATCATTTCAAGTGAAATAGCTAAAAAAATCTATCTGGGAAAAAATTTCAAACTATAATATGGAACTTGGATTACAACAAAGCCTAATATTAACTCAGCAACTTGTCATGACGCCTCAACTTCAGCAGGCTATCAAGCTGCTTCAGTTGTCCCGTCTTGAGCTTGCCGAGATGATTCAACAGGAAATGGAACAAAATCCTGCGCTGGAAGAATCATTGGTAGATGAGCTGTCTGACAAAAATATTACTGCCCTGGAAAGTACAGTCGATTCTCCTGAAAAAGAAACACTTACAAAAGAAGTCACCATTGAAGAAAAAATAAGAACTGATACAGACTGGGAAAATTATATCAATGAATATAATTCCACGGGACGAGTCTATACTGAATCAGAAAATACTGAAGCACCAAATTATGAAGCCTTTACTTCGGAAAAAAAGACCCTTAAAGACCATCTTCAGTGGCAGTTGGGGCTCTCTGGACTGAATGAAAAACAAGAAGAAATTGGTATAATGATGATCGGCAATCTAAACAAAGACGGTTATCTTTGCAGTGATGTTGAAGAAATTGCACAGGCTTGTAACGCAGATATAAAAATGGTTGAAGAGGTGCTTTCAATTCTTCAGACCTTTGATCCGCCAGGTGTTTGTGCCAGAGATCTTTGTGAAACCCTGTTAATTCAGGTGCAGCAGCTTGGCATTAATAATCCCATTATCATAGAAATTATAAAAAACCATTTAAAAAACCTGGAAAATAGAAACACTAAAAAAATTGCAAAGGCATTAAAAATATCCTTGGATGATGTCAGGGCGGCAGTTAATATCATCCAATATCTTGAGCCCAAACCCGGCCGGAAATTTTCAACTGACGAGCCTGCCTATATTATCCCTGATATTTATGTTTACAAAGACGGGGATGGGTTTAAAATTATTATGAATGATGATGGGCTGCCAAAATTGAAAATCAACCGATTTTATAAGGATGCTATTGCCAATGGCCGCAAGATTTCAAAGGACACAAAAAATTATCTTAATGAAAAAATGCAATCTGCATCCTGGCTTATAAAAAGCATACAGCAACGTCAGAAAACAATTTATCTTGTCATGGAAAGTATTCTTAAATTCCAGAAAACTTTTTTTGAAAACGGTATTGCATATCTAAAACCACTCATTTTAAAAGATATTGCAGAAGATATTGAGATGCATGAATCCACGATCAGTCGTGTGACAACTAATAAATATGCCTATACCCCCCAGGGACTTTTTGAGTTAAAATACTTTTTTAACTCATCCATAGAACGAACCGGCGGAGAATCCATGGCATCGGCAAGTGTAAAGGACAGAATAAGATTGCTGATAGAAAACGAAGACCATGAAAGTCCATTAAGCGATGAAAAATTATCCAGCATTCTTCAGGAGGCAAATATCCAGATTGCCAGGAGAACTGTTGCAAAATACAGGAAGGTACTCAACATACTTCCTTCTAATAAACGTAAACAGCTTTAAGGAGGTTTTTATGCAAACAATTGTTACCTTTAAAAAAATTGACACCTCTAATCCCTTAAAATCCTATGTTCAAAAAAAACTTGATAAATTTGATAGAATGTTGGACAGTCCTGCTGAAGCCCACGTTGTTCTGTCAGTTGAAAAAATAAGACATATAGCTGAAATTACCCTGACCTGTGACAGATTAAAAATTAATGCTCGGGAAAATTCCGAAAACATGTATTCATCCATTGATGCCCTGATGGATAAAGTAAAAATCCAAATTAAAAGAAATAAAGAAAAAATCCGGCGGCATATGTCGGGAAATAAACAGAGTATTAAGGATGAACCCATGCAACCAGGTTTCCCCCAGAACTCTTCAGACAACATGACCACAGACCAGATAAATATTGAAACAATTGACTATAAACCTATGGATATCGAAGATGCGGTAATTGAATTAGATTCGGGCAAACAATCTTTTTTTGTTTTCAACAATGCCCGGACCCAGCAGGTCAATGTCCTATACAAACACAATAATGGTAAGCTGGGATTAATCCAGCCCAGAGGATAATGTATTAAATGAGAATCAGTCAACTTCTTAATAAAAGTTCTATTATTGCAGACCTTAACGCCCGGGACAAAAAAGGGATCATTGATGAACTTGCCCTGGCAGTTTCAAAAACAACAAAAGCCCCTGCAAAGGAAATCGCTATAGTTCTCATGGAAAGAGAACAATTAGGCAGCACAGGTATTGGTGGTGGAATTGCTATTCCCCATGGCAAACTTGATTCAGTAAAATCTATTATTGTTGGTTTCGGACTTAGCCGTGAGGGCATTGAATATGAATCTCTTGACAATAAACCGGTCCATATTTTTTTCCTGCTATTAACCCCTGAAAACTCTACTGGTGGACATCTCAAGGTTTTAGCCCAAATTTCCAAACTTTTAAAAATGGATCAATTTAAAAAAGACTTAATAGCTGCCCGATCTGTTGATGATATTTACGATACCATCATGGACCAGGATGAAGACTTTTAACCTGGGTGTGACCTTGAAGGTCACACCTAACCTAAAAGTCACACGTAACATAAAGGCCACAAGTAACCTGAAGGTCATAAATAATTAAAATGCAAAAGGTTTATATCATAACCGGGCTTTCCGGCTCTGGCAAAACAACAACCATTCAAGCATTTGAAGATGCTTTCTTTTATTGTGTTGATAATATGCCTTTGGAGCTTTTGCCAAAATTTCTGGATCTGCCGTTAAAGGAGAGCCCGGAAATAAAAGGACTGGCCTTTGTGATGGATATGAGGAGTAAAAACTTTATATCAAATTATGCAGCAGGCATCAGCTCAATTCAGGCCTTAGGCATATCTGTTCAAATCATATTTCTTGAAGCAGATGTTGATACCTTGTTAAAAAGATATAGTCAAACCCGACGTCAACATCCTGTTTCAAACGAAAAAACCCTTTTGGACAATATTAAACTTGAAATTAAAATGATGTTGCCCATAAAACAAACGGCACATCATATTATCAATACGACAGGATACAATGTCCACCAGCTCAAATCCCTGATTCTTGATCTGATTCATGAAGGGGATAAATCCATCAGTTTAACAAAAATCAATATTGTCTCTTTTGGATTTAAATATGGTATTCCAAATGATGCCGATCTTGTTGTGGACATGAGATTCTTATCCAACCCTTATTTTATACCAGAGCTTAAAAACCAGGACGGAGAATCCCAGGCTGTCAAACAATTTGTATTGTCAAATGATGAAACCAAGCTTTTCCTTGAAAAGTATTTAAACCTTCTTGATTATTTAATCCCTTTATACAAAAGAGAGAATAAGGCATATTTGACGTTTGCCATTGGCTGTACAGGCGGCAGGCATAGGAGTGTGGCCATTGCAAGAAGAATTTTTGAACATCTTAATAAAAAAGGACTTAATCCCGGACTGATCCACAGGGATATTGACCGGGATATAAAACAAATATGACAGGGATATTATTAGTCACCCATGCAAATTTAGGAAGCGCCTTAATTGAAACCATTGAATTTATTTTAGGGAAAGCCCAGGAAAACCTTTCTTGTGTTTCCATTAATATCCAGGAAAATCCTGACACCCTAAGAAAAAAAATCAAGAAAGGAATCTCAAAAGTCCGGTCAGACAATGGGGTTATCATCTTAACTGATATGTTTGGCGGAACGCCTTCAAACTTAAGCTATTCTTTCTTGGAAGAAGGACAGGTTGAAGTGATTTCCGGGGTAAACCTTCCTATCCTTTTAAAAGCAGTTACTGCAAGATCAAAAATGGATATGGAAACATTAGCCTTATCCCTTGTGGAACATGGGAAAAAAAGCATATCCCTTGCCAGCGGAATTTTAAAAGGAACCAAAAGGACATAATTTTTTTTATTATCTCAATCTATTAAAGGATGGCAGAAATGACGATCAAAATAGGTATTAACGGATTTGGCAGAATCGGCAGGATGGTCTTTCGTGAAGCATTAAAAAATTCAGATGTGGAAGTCACGGCCATAAATGATCTGACAGACACAAAAACCTGTGCCCACCTTCTAGAATATGACTCTGTTCATGGACGTCTGGGAAACAAAGTGTCTGCAAGCAAAGACTCTATTATTGTTGACAATAAAACCATCAGGGTCACGGCATTTAAAAATCCTGAACAAATTCCATGGAAGGATGCCAATGTGGATATTGTTTGCGAATGTACGGGGTTTTTTAGAGATCGGGACGGAGCATCCAAACATTTTGCGGGCGGGGCAAAAAAAGTTCTTATTTCTGCACCTGCCAGTAATCCAGACATTACAATTGTGATGGGTGTAAACCATGACATATATGATCCTGGATCTCATAACATCATTTCAAACGCTTCCTGCACAACCAATTGTCTTGCACCCGTTGCCAAAGTTTTGCTTGAAAATTTTGGCATTGTAAGTGGAATGATGACAACCATTCATTCCTATACAGGAGATCAACGTATTCTTGATTTTCCCCATAAAGATTTGAGAAGAGCCCGGGCTGCCGGACTATCAATGATCCCAACGACTACGGGTGCTGCAAAAGCAGTATCTTTAGTGCTTCCTGCCCTTGAAGGAAAACTAAATGGATTGTCCGTGCGTGTGCCCACACCCAATGTTTCCCTGGTTGATTTAGTCGTAGTGACTGAAAAAGGCGGTCTTGATAAAAAACAGGTAAATGATGCTCTGGAAAAAGCATCCAATGAAAACCTCAAGG
>JACKQG010001227.1_pt1 | contig 22584 bp, 27 predicted proteins | sample 8237621 | NCBI WGS metagenome assembly JACKQG01 (sample SAMN15677084, study PRJNA649215) | marine metagenome | biome: marine; feature: Black Sea; material: saline water; isolation source: suspended particulate matter (SPM) from the Black Sea western gyre | collected 2013-06-09/2013-06-10 | depth... | reverse complement strand
ATAGCTATAAAGGTGCAGAAATTAGCCCAGCGAAACACCACTTCACAATGAGAAAATCCATTATTTAAAGCCATTTTTATATTTTCTTCTTCACTGTATGGGACTAAGACATTTTCCAATGCTTCTCTTTTTTGCATAATTTCGTATTCTGAATATCCTTGTTCTTTTTTAAACCCATAATAACACTCTATAAGATCTTTATTAAGCTTTGGATGATGTGAAATCACTTTTTCACTAAAAATGAACACACCCTCTTTTTTTGTGGCATCTGCAATTTTTCTAACAAGTTCTTCTCTTACCAGCGGTCTTATAAACTGCAAAGTGTAATTACTGACAAAAACATTTGCTTCTTTATAATTGTAGTCTAAAATATTTGCATTGAGGACTTCTATTTTAACTCCATATGCTTCACACTTTTTTCTTGCTTGTTCTAGCATTGCCTCAGAGTTATCTAAACCGATAAGCTCGGCAGAATTTTCTAGTCCTCGGTGAATATTCAAAAGTAACGAGGCAGTGGAACAACCTAAATCATATAAGACTGCACCCTCTTGCAAATGCTTTAAAGCGAAGAACTGTGTAATCTTTTGACTTTCTTTATAAAAAGGCACACTTCTTTGCAGCATATCGTCAAAAACAGCTGCCACCTCGGCATCAAATTCAAAATGTTTTTTTATCGGTTTATCAAATACTTTATCATTCATTCTTATTCCTTAGCTGTGATTTTAACAAAATTCTTATGATATAATCGATTTTAAATGCTCTCATGTGTGATTTTTTGAAAAACTTATCACAGCGGGCAAAAGGATGAGTATGGATTTAGAACTCGACACTTCAAGCATCATGATGATAGTGTTTATTATTGCTTTTGTTATTAGCATGTGGAAAATTTATGCTTTTTTACCAAATAAACAGCTGCCAGATGATGATACAACAGCCCAGGCACAAGAAGAGCTTTTAAAAATCATTTTAAAACATCTCGATAAAAAAAATATAAATACAAAAGAATTAGTGGAAAAAGTTAAAAACGATGAGGATTTTGACAAAGAACACTTCTGGAGATTTAATGAAAATAAACTAATCCAAATCTTAAATCGATTAGACTAGAGAAAAATTAATTTCTATCCAGTCCGTTTAAATCTTTATAGGCTTCTTCAACACGTTTAACTAAAGTCTCTTGACCGCTTCTCAACCATTTTCTAGGATCATAATACTTTTTATTCGGCTTATCTTCACCCTCTGGATTTCCGATTTGCCCTTGCATATAGTCTTTATGTTTCTCATAGTAGTCTTTCACCCCTACCCAAGTGGCCCATTGTGTATCTGTATCGATATTCATCTTAATAACACCATAGCCAATCGCCTCTTGGATCTCAGAAGGCTCACTCCCTGAGCCGCCATGAAAAACAAAGTTAACAGGTTTAGGAAGTGTTTTGAATTTTTCTTCTATATATTTTTGAGAGTTATCTAGGATTTTAGGAGTTAAAGATACATTTCCAGGCTTATATACGCCATGAACATTTCCAAATGATGCTGCTATCGTAAAATGTTCCGACACTTCCATAAGTTGCTCATATGCGTATGCCACATCCTCTGGCTGCGTATAAAGAAGTGAATTATCCATATCTGTATTATCAACACCGTCTTCTTCACCGCCGGTGCAACCAAGCTCTATCTCTATGCTCATACCGATTTTAGCCATTCTTTTAAAATATGCTTTACAAGTGCTTATATTTTCAAGTAAAGACTCCTCTGACAAGTCTAACATATGAGATGAATAGAGCGGTTTACCTTGATTTTCATAGTAAGCTTCACCCGCGTCAAGAAGTGCATCAATCCAAGGAAGAAGTTTTTTTGCTGCATGATCTGTATGGAGAATAACTGCAACACCATAAGCTTCAGCCATCATATGAGTATGGATTGCACCTGAAACTGCACCGATAATCGCTGCTTTTTCATCTTCGTTACTTAAACCTTTACCGGCATAATAAGACGCTCCGCCATTTGAAAACTGGATAATAACCGGAGAATTCACTTTTGCGGCAGCTTCTAAAATCGCATTAATGGAGTCAGTTCCAACCACATTCACAGCAGGAATTGCAAAACCCTCTTTTTTCGCATAATCATAAACTTTTTGCACATCATCGCCAAAAATCACACCTGGATTCACAATCTCTAATATACCTGTACTCATATTAATTCCTAAAAATAAATTATGCCATTATAGGATAGGCTTTATTTAAAAGAACTTTTTTTAATAAATTTATTATGATAAAATGTCTAAAAATATCTCTACAAGCAAAAATCAGCAGTATATTCTTATACTGCCCCAAGAGGAGTACCATTGAGATTAACTATAGATGAATATTGTAAACATTTCAAAATGTCTAGAGAAATGCTTGGTTCTAAATTAAAAGCAAAAAAGTTAAACTATATAATAGAAAATTCCACCACGTATATAATTGTGACCGATAAAGCTATGCAAGAAGATGTTAAGGCACCGCAAGAAGAAGCTGTTAAACCCGAATCTGCGTCCGCCCAGGCTCTGCCCAAGCCTAAAACAACTGTTGGAACCATCTTATCATTGTATCAAAGAGAGAATCAGCAATTAAAAAATAAAATTCTTCAGCTAGAAGATAAGATTGATAAACTTATCGATGACAAAGAACAAATGCTTCGTGATGAAATGCAAAAAATAGAGCAGGTTTACAGCACTAAAGATGAGCAGTTGAAAACTATTTTGGAACTCGTGAATGCAAAATTGATGATGGATAGAACAAATCAGACACAGCAAATAGAAACAGTGCCCTCTCAAGAGAATATAAAAATAGCTGAAAAAGACAAGACTCCTAAACTTGTTGAGCTTAGGTCTTATATCAGAACATTGGATTTAAAATCTTACCAAAGAAAAATCATTAAAAAAAGATTTTTAGCTGCCTACGATAATGACATAAGAATTATTCAGCAAAATGGAGAACTTTTTCTTGATTTTGCCAGATATGATTATAGTGATCTTCTAGAATATTAAAGCCGTATCCATTATGTCTCAAACTCAAAACCTTACAGAAGTGGCAGATGGAGCTGAATTGATTTGTGAAGATCTGCATATATTTGGAGATGTGCATCAAGGAAGTATCATAGATGCACATCGTCTAATCGTTAAAGGTGCCACCCATTCCGATGCAAGCCAATTTTCAAAATACGCTCAAATTCATCAACATAAAGGAAAGCTCAGGTGTCATGAGGCGAAGATAGATATTTTAGACGGCGGTGAAGTGCATGCATCAAATGTAACAGTTGACACATGTTTAGGCGGTGAAATCTATGCACAGGATGTCACTATAAACACTCTCTCAAACAAACTGACAGTATATGCATCACGCTCTATCCGTATTAATCTAATTAATGGATCCGGGAACAAGCTGCATATAAATTATCATAAAGTCCCCATCCTGCTAAGTAAACTCGAACTCATTGATGAAGATATAGAAGAGCTGAACTTTCTGCTTGACAAAGCAAAACAAAACAACGCCTGGACACAACAAGATATCAAAGATGAAATTAAAAAGCTTCAGCTTCAAAAAAAAGAAATTATAGATTCAATCTACACTGCAAAAATCTCCATAAAAAACGAAATAAAAGGAAAAAACCTTATCTCTTTTTATATTGATGAGAACAATACAATCAGCTGGACAACAGATAAAATGAAGCAGCAAAACTTTTATCTTGAATTTGACAAGAAGCATATAATTCTTCACCCTTCTCAGACTACAATCACTTTGTAACAATTCATTTAGAGTTATTTTTTTCAAACTGTTTAAAATAATATTATTATATTTAATAAACACGTAAAACCGTATATAATATATCATATACTTAATAAAAAATATTTTATATATTATCTATTATGCTATAAATAACTATTAAAATACAATATAATTTATTTTAATACAATATAAATGTATATTTAAGAATTTATCACGTATAATAATCCAATGCAAATTGATGACCTATTTAATATACTTCATAACTCACTTGAGTCAAAGAATAATGGCAAAAAAATATCTTTAAAAGATATGGCCGATTCACTGGGGATAGCAATGCGTACATATCAAGATTGGAAACTGGGCCGGGCCAAGCCTCAAGCAGCTGGAACTGTTATGAAAATGCTTGGACGATTAGATGATGATGAGATAATAAGAGCTGTGAGAAAAATAAATAAACTTGAGGAAAACATATGAGCACCCTAACACAAAGTGAACGTGATGGCTTAGATGACGTATTCAATTCTATTCATTCAAGTAATAATAATTATAATATAATCAAAGAATTATCAACTTTTGTTATCTCTAAGAAAAAGAGTTTTTCAATAACAAAACTCTTCAAACAAGCTAATTATCGTATCAAACCAAGAAGTTTTTCACATTTTTTACCATTTAATACTAAAAAGAAGAAAAATTTAAGCAAATAAATTATAAAGTACTTGCAGCTGAATTATTTCCTGACTAGTGTGCCTACTTTAGTTGATGAATAATTTCGGAAATCTTTAATATTTCACAAGGTATTTATATGAATAAAGCACAATTCGTTGAATTAGTACAAGCAAATGGTGATTACAAAACTAAAGTTGAGGCAGAAAAAGCAATCTCTGCATTTACAGAAGCTGTTACTGCGGCATTAGTAAAGAAAGAAGATGTTTCTTTAGTTGGTTTTGGTAGCTTTGCTGCTGCACTTCAAAAAGGTAAAAGCGGTAAAGTTCCAGGAACTGATAAAACTTATACCACTCAAGATAAAATGGTTCCTAAGTTTAAAGCTGGTAAAGGTCTTAAAGACCGTGTTGCTGCTGGTAAATAGTCCATTTTGTATTCTCTGCATATCTAAAGCAGAGAATATATCAGAAATTATATGAATCTATCTTCTTTCACCTCCTTATTTAAAAAAAACAAGCACAAAAACTTAGGACTTCCGGAATCTTTACTCCTTAAAAAACTAAAACTTCTTGCGCGGGAAAACAACTTTGTTATTTTTGAAAACATCACGATATATCACCATACTAAAAATTTCTTTATACCTTTACTTATTTTAGAAAAGCAAAGAGGTATTTTTTTATTTGAATATAAAGGTTGGTCTTACGATGATTTGAAAAATGCAAAAGCAGAGAAAGCAAGTAATCAAGAGTCTTCCAATAACACCTTGGCTTTTGAAAAATCTCATGAATTCATCAAACGTAAATTTAATGAACTGCTTCATAACGACGGCGTTCCTATTTCAAATTATTTACTTATGGAAAACCTGAATCAAGACCAATATAAACACTTAGATGTCTCTTTTCATGAGTTGCTGCCAGAAAATAAAATCATGTTTAATGATTCCTCAACAGCATCCATCTTAGAAAAGATGATGCAAGATCATGAGGAGATAAGCAACAATTACAAGACCTCAGATATAATGTCCACCCTGCTTATTCAGTACGCGATAATAGATAAAAATAAAAATATCCATTTAGCTTCAAACGAACAAATGAAATTCATAAATTCCCAGCTGGTCTCTTTCGAAGTTCTACGCGGTCCCACAGGAAGTGGAAAAACAAGTTCTATTTTACTCAAAGCCATTCTTGAAAAATTAAAAAATCCAAAATTAAAAATTGCTATTATAAAGCCTACAAACTTAGCTTGCGATATTTTAAAAAAACAATTACTTGATACAATAGAACATGCAATCATTGAAATTGATCTCACGGCTATCGAGATTATAACACCTGCTAACTATATGAACAGATCTGTCCGTTATGACTTAACAATCTGTGATGATTCTTGGGCTTGTCCGGATGACTTTCTCACTGAACTGAATATGGTGAGAAACAATAATCATGTAATTATGGTTGAAAATATAAATACACCCTCTGACACACTGCACTTTTCTAAAAACTTTAAAAACGAGTATAAAGACATTTTCTTTCAAGAAGCCAATCCTTATGCCAAATCTTTACAAATCATTTCAACTCTTTTACTTACATCTAAGCCCTCTGACATATTGGTTGTTGGAAGCAACCTGGATAAAGTTAAACTGCAAGATGACTTAGAATTTTATATAGAAGGTCAAGCCACAGTCCTTGATGCAAAAAGAAGTTTAATAGATCAAAGCTTGGATAACTTGCTTTTGGCATCATATGATGACATATGTTCACTTGATGTGAATTATGTGATTTTAATGGATATTTGTTTAGCGGATATTAAAAAAGTGGAGTACGCTTTTAATTTATGTAGAAAAAGTGTTTATGTTTTGTATGATAAAGAATCTGAAAACTTAGAATCAATAAGGAAGAACTTTGAAAGTAAGCAAAACTAAAGAAGAGTGGCAAGCACAGCTAAGTCCTGAATCATTTTATGTATGCAGAGAACACGGGACAGAAGCTCCTTTCACTGGTAAATACAACTCTTATAAAGAAGAAGGGATATATGCATGTATTTGCTGCGGTGCCCCTCTTTTTTATTCAGACACAAAATTTGATTCCGGCACAGGCTGGCCAAGTTATTTTGAGCCAGTTGAAGACGCCATAAAAGAGATTAAAGATGCAACTCATGGAATGGTCCGTGTTGAAGTGCGATGTGATGCATGTGATTCGCATCTTGGGCATCTGTTTCCAGATGGACCGGAACCGACAGGCTTACGCTATTGTATCAACTCTGCATCTCTAGACTTTAAAGGAAATAACAATGATTAAACTTATACTTACCGCTCTCTTGGCATTCACGCTGAACTTAAGTGCTGCTGAGAAGACTCAGACAGCTGTATTGGTGACCACTGCAGGAGTTATTGAACTCGAACTCTTTGCAGATGTGGCACCCTTAGCTGTTGAAAACTTCACCACACATATTAAAAATGGCTATTATGACGGAGTTGCTTTTCACAGAATTATCAAAAACTTTATGATTCAAGGCGGTGATCCCACTGAAAGCGGTCGCGGTGGAGAATCTATCTGGGGAAAACCTTTTAAAGATGAGTATAAAGGCAAAACATTTGATAAAGTCGGTGTTTTAGCAATGGCAAATGCAGGACGTCACACCAATGGCAGTCAATTTTTCATAACCACCGCACAAACACACTGGCTTAACGGTAAACACACTATTTTCGGACAAGCCACTCCTGAATCTATGATCACCTTACAAAAGTTGAACAATGTCGCAACTATGAGAGGCGACAGACCGCTTGAGCGTCAAGAAATCATCAAGGCCTATATCAAAAAGTAAACTTTAACTATCCTCCAAGTATAATTACCCTATTAATTTTAATGAGGTGATTCATGGAAATCGGGACAATGTCAAAGCTAGAAAAAGAAGCACTTAAAGAAAGTGGTACGGATTTCACACGATTAGGCTTTGCCTTATTTTTTATGATAGGTGTTTTAACCTTCACTTTTCTTAACAGTGGAGGGATTTCGAACAATATGTTCTTGGCTGTCGCTGCACTCATCGGTGCATATATGGCAATGAACATCGGTGCGAATGATGTGGCAAACAATGTTGGTCCGGCAGTTGGATCAAAAGCTATGACTATGACAGTGGCTATTGTTATAGCTGCAATTTTTGAAGCTGCCGGCGCATTGATCGCCGGTGGTGAAGTTGTTAAAACAATCAAAAAAGGCATCATTGACATTTCTGCTTTTGGAGGAAATCCCGATCCTTTCATTTGGGCAATGATGGCGGCACTTTTAGCTGCAGCTTTATGGTTGAACTTTGCAACAATGATGAAGGCCCCTGTTTCTACAACACATTCTATTGTCGGTGGTGTTATGGGTGCAGGTATTGCAGCTGCGGGCTTTAGTATAGTTTCTTGGGCCACAATGGCAAAGATTGCCGCTTCTTGGGTTATTTCACCTGTTCTTGGCGGACTTATTGCCGCTGCATTTTTATATTCCATTAAAAAATCCATTGTCTTTCAGGATGATAAAGTGGCAGCTGCGAAAAAATGGGTTCCGGTTTTCGTTTCACTTATGGCATGGGCTTTTATAACATACCTTACACTTAAAGGGCTGAAAAAAATATGGCCCAATGTTATTGAGATTATCAATATGATTCCTCTTGTCTCTTTAGAAGTGACTAAAAAACCGACTCTTTTAACTGCTCTTGTTTTTGGATTTATTGCGGCTTTCTTCACCTATATAGTTGTAAAAAGAAAACTCAAATATAATTCGGAGAAACTTAAAAATAATAAAAAATCTGTCAACACACTTTTTACAATTCCGCTGATTTTCGCAGCCGCTCTTCTTAGCTTTGCTCACGGAGCCAATGATGTTGCAAACGCTATCGGTCCCTTAGCTGCGATTAATGATGCTGTGGTCAATGGAGGAATATCTTCCAATGCAAGCATTCCTTTATGGGTTATGGGTGTCGGAGCACTTGGAATTGCCTTAGGGCTTGCACTTTATGGGCCATCGCTTATCCGTACTGTGGGTTCTGAAATCACTGAGCTTGATCAAATCAGAGCGTTTTCTATTGCTATGGCTGCTTCAATCACTGTTATTATCGCTTCACAGCTTGGACTCCCTGTCAGTTCCACCCATATCGCTATCGGCGGTGTTTTCGGTGTTGGTTTTTTACGAGAATACCTTCACCTTACAACAAAAGAACCTAGCATAGAAGAAAATGAACTTATCATTCAGGATGAAAAAGAAAATATTTCAGCCTTTGAACAAGAAAGAAAAGCTCTTGAGGCGCAACCAGATAAAGGTGAAGCTGAATATGCCCGTATTGTAGAACTTTATAAATTGATCGCTAAAGAAAATGAAATTATAAAATCAACAAAAAAAGAGATCAAAAAGACTAAAAAAATTGAATATGTAAAAAGAGATGCCGTAAAGAAAATTGTTGCTGCATGGCTTATAACAGTGCCTGCCGCTGCTACACTGGCTGCTCTATTGTTCTTTACTATAAAAGGTATTATGATTCAAGCTTAAAAGCTTGCTTATGACGCAAGGATTCAAAAACTTTCACAGCTTGAAGATGTTCCTTCACGTCATGAACTCTCAATATTGAAGCTCCATTACGCAGTGCTTCTAAATGAATTGCCAGAGTGCCGGCCAACCTTTCCTCCACCTTTGATGGATATATCTTATCTATCATCGATTTTCTAGAGGCTCCCACCAAAATTCTTTTTTTAAGCATCAAGAAATGTTCAAGATTTTGAATCAAAGAAAGGTTATCTTCTAAGCTTTTTCCAAAACCTATCCCTAAATCTATTATTATATCACTTAGTCCAAATGATTCTGCTTTTTGAATTCTTGTATCTAAGAATGTATAAACATCACTTATAAGGTCTTCGTATCTTGGATTATTCTGCATTGTCTGAGGAGTGCCTTGCATGTGCATAATCACTGCAGTTGCTTTATACTGTGCACACAGTCTGCACACCTCATCATTTTCTAAACCAGTGATGTCATTCACTATACTGAAACCGCTCTCTAATGCTTTAGAAATAACTTCAGGGGTGTGACTGTCAACACTAAAACGCACCCTATCATAGAGTTTATTTTTTTTAATTTCTTCTAGTATCGGGCTTATTCGTAAAAGTTCTTCTTTTACACTCACTATGGGAGCATTGGGACGAGAAGACACAGCGCCTATATCTATGATGTCTGCGCCCTCTTCTATCATCTTTTGTATTTTTTTTACAGCTTCTAGATCTTTAAACCTGCTGCCATCAAAGAAACTGTCATCATTTGCATTTACCACACCCATGATATCAATTTTTTTTGGCTTTTTTATCTTAGCAATCTCTCCCAATCTAGCTGCTAGATCTTTTAATCCAAAAGGTTGTGCCAACTCTTTTCTTGAGAGTGTTTGAAGTTGTTGCCGGCTTGCGATTAATATACAATCGACAAATGGTTCCTTCGCAATCACAGTGCCTTTAGGAACTGCTAAATCAGCACCGATGGAGAGCGCATCTTGTTTTAAGATATTTGCCCCGCCCACTGCTAAATCTTTTATATAAATAAGATGATGTTGCATTTTTGAAGCCAAAATACTGACACCGCCACCATCCACACCAAGATTTTTCAATAATTCTTTTGCGTTTACATCATTTGAAAGTTTTTGGACTTGCATCATTTCTCGCTTACAAAACTCATAAGCAGCATGGAAAATACGTTTTGAGGTTTTGAATTAAGTTCTAAAAGTCTGTATGCTTTATCAAAATTTTCAAGCTGTTGGCGGGAACAAAGTATTTTATCCACAACAGTTGCTCTATAGTATAAAGCTTCCACTAAAGTTTTTGCTTCACCTTTAGATATTCTTGCATGCTGTTTTAAAAATGAAAATATGTTTGCATAATCTATTTGCAGTAAATTAAAGTCAATTTCTTGAACTGCATGTGTGACATCCCCTTGAATTATCGGAAGACGGGAACGAACAGTGGGAAGCAGGTTTGCTTTTGTAGGCACGATTATAATAAACTCTATATTTCGAGGTGGTTCTTCCAAGACCTTTAAAAGAGCATTTTGAGAGATTGTGTTGTAACTTTTAGCACCCAGGACTATATACTTCGTTTGTGACTCACTGATATAAGATTCACTGATAACAGCCTTGGCATGCTCTATTTTAAACTCGCCATCTTCAATAAAACTGACAATACGAAAAGGGTGTAATTGCACTTTTAATTTTTCATGAGCTGACTCAATATCTGAGCTGATGATTATATGACTTTTATTACTCTCATGAATTGACATCAACTTCTCCAAACATCGCAGCATTGAGTGAAGCGTTAAAAAGTCTATAGAGTTGTAAAAGTTTTATATCTAAGTGTGAATCGTAAGATTTCATCGTAAAAGCATTATGAAATTCTTCATCAAAGATCCAAAAATAACTAGAATCTCTTCTTTTTGCAATGTCTGAACGTCTATCTTCACCGCTTCCAATATACCAAAAAATATAGTTGTCTTTATAAGAAAGCGAAAGCATATCATCAAGGATATCTATCATTTCGCCGCCATTTATATTATTGTAATGTTTGTAGATGCTATCTATACTCACTATAGGAAGAATCGGTCTATCTATTTTATCACTGTTTATAGAAGAGAGAATATAACTTTCGAACCATTTTCTTTTTTGATCTGTGATAAGGATGATTGTCTTACCTTCAAGAATATCCGCAATTGTTGCCGAGGAAGTGATAGACCAGTTAAATCTTTGTTCCTCCAACCAACTAAGCGCTCCGTCTTCTTCACGTATAGCATCCAAGCTCCATTGCGCAAAATCCGGTATAGTGTATGGCATCTCTTTTACTTGTCTAACTCATATGCATCATGTAAACCGCGAACCGCGAGTTCTGCATATTTTTCATTAATCACCATAGAGATTTTTATTTCTGATGTTGATATCATATTGATATTGATGTTGTTTTCAGCCATTGTCGTAAATGCTTTTGCAGCAACACCGGTATGAGATTTCATCCCAACACCGACAACGGACACTTTACAAATATCTTCATTATACGAATCAGCTTTAATCTCGCCCTCATCCACAAAAGTGTCAACCACTGCCTTAGCATCAAAAAGATCACCTGTGGCCACGGTGAAGTCAATATTTGTAGTTCCATCATGTGCCTTATTTTGAATAATCATGTCCACATTCACTTCAGCATCTGCCAACTTGTTAAAAATCTCAGATGCGATACCCGGTCTGTCTTTGACACCCATCAAAGAGATGCGGGCTTGGTTTCTGTCTAATGCTATTCCACTTACTAACGGTGCTTCCATAATATTTTCTTCCTTTGTAATTAATGTTCCCTCTTCATCTGAAAAGCTTGTTCTTGTCACTAAATTCACATTTAACTTTTTTGCCATCTCCACTGAACGGTTTTGTAAAACTTTCGCACCCATTGATGCAAGTTCCAACATCTCGTCATAGGATATTTTTTCCAATTTTTTTGCCTTAGGCTCTATTCTAGGGTCTGTTGTGAAAATCCCGCTTACGTCTGTATATATTTCACATAAATCAGCTTTAATGGCTCCGGCAATTGCCACAGCGGATAAATCACTTCCACCGCGACCCAGGGTTGTGACATCCCCTGCAATATTCACACCTTGAAAACCCGCGACTACAATAATCTTTCCAGCTTCTATAGATTCGAGCATCGTTGCAGGGTTTATGTCCTCAATTCTTGCTTTCGTGTGAGAGTCATCTGTCACTATCCCGGCTTTTCTGCCAGTCATAGCAACCGCATCATGTCCCATCTCTTGAAGAGCTATGGCAAGTAAAGATGCAGTGACTCTTTCGCCAGAGCTTAAAAGCATATCCATCTCTGCACGGGAAGGATTTTTAGAAAAATGCTCTGCATATGCAACAAGTTTATTTGTTTCACCGCTCATAGCCGAAACCACAACAACAACATCATGTCCCTCTTTTCTTGTCTTACTTACACGATTTGCAACATTTTGGATTCTTTGCAAATCTCCAACACTTGTTCCACCGAATTTTTGTACTATTAACATCTAAAGCAGTCCCTCTTTTACAAAATATTTTATAACTTTTTCATACACATCTTTTTTAAAAGACACTGTAAGACCTAAGACCTCATCCACACTCACAAATTTATATTCATCAAACTCAGGATGCTTTGTGTCTAGGTTGATCACAGCGCTTTTTTTAAGTTTTAGCAAAAAATACCTTTGCGTCTGGCCTTTATAAGGTTTCATCTTTTTTGCTATCTTATCTGGAAAATCGTATGAAATCCATTCAGGATATTCCCCAACAATTTTCGCTTTATATGTGCCAATCTCTTCTTCAAGTTCACGAAACAGTGCTTCGTGAACTTCTTCACCGCTATCAATCCCGCCTTGAGGAAATTGCCACATATCTATCATGTCATTTCTTTGTGCAATAAAAATCTCTTTTTTCTCTGGATAATTATTTGACACAATTATCATTGCAACATTAGGACGATATAAATCTTTTTTATTCATAGACCAAACCTATACATATTATAAACGCGATTATACATAAGATGTAATTAAAATAAGATAATACCCGCTTCATATTAAGTCTAAATTCACTACAATACATTTTTACTTTATAAGGATGCAAACTATTTTTAAACTACTTTTCATTAGCCTTGCTATTGTATCTATCAGTGTTTTCTCAGTGTATTTTCTCTCTAAGCCTAGATATGAGCAAATCATACAACCACCTTTAGAAGTGCCAGAGGACTTCTATATTCAAAAAGATTCTGTTATACAGATTCCTATAACAATCCAAACAAAAGATTTACGTCAAGCTATCCTTGATGAGATACAAAATCCCATTTCATCAGGTATAACAAAAGAGATCACAACAGATATATTCAATATAAAACCCCCGCAACCTTTAGAATCATGGCCGATGCTCAGAGGTATGACAAACTTTACAGATAAAACTTTCCAAGCCGGAATATGGATTAATCATAAAGTCTATTTAAAAGATGTGCAAATATACTTTGAAGGTGAAAATGTTAGAATTTTCACCAGTTATGCCATTGATATCGCTATAGACTATAAACAAAGCCCTCTGCCTTTCATCAATGCGCTCAAAAGTAAAGGTGTTTTAACAGGCTATCTTGAAGCAAATGTTGAACTTCGCGGTCAAATCTTTATCGATGATGATGCAAAACTTCACATAAAGGCTTCCCAGGACACTACAAAAGTGGAATTCACCAAAATCAACTTCCCATATAAGCTCAATGTTCTTGAACTTTTAAACATCACCCAAACAGAAAATTTTATAAAGAAAAATATTCTTGAAGAATCGGTGAATAAACATATATTTTCTCAAATAGAACAACAGATTGCAAAAAAACAAGTGGACCTTCAATTAGCCCAAAAGATTCAAAACATTGTATATAACAACTCTTCACCGCTGGCTTTATCAAAAAATTTATGGTTGGTGCCAAGTGCAGAAAAAATTTCCATATCTCAAATCAATGGAGAAGGTGAAAGCTGTGACAACACTTTATCCATCAATGTTGGAATCCTTGCAAAACCAAAACTTATCAGCAGCGATGAAAAACCATTTGTGATTGCAAAAAAATCTATTCCCTTAAGCTGTGAAAACCTTAGTCCAAAAATATATCTCTATCCGAATATAAATCTAGAATATAGTTTTACGGCTAAGCTTATTGAAAAAGAACTGCAAGATTTCATCGCCGAAGAACACCCTGAGGAAGACTATTCTATTTCCAATGTGAAAATATATCCCAGTAAAGAAAAACTGATCCTATCTATAGATCTTATAGAAAAAGAAGACTCAAATAAAGTCTTAACTTTTTATCTATGGGGCTCACCTGTCTTAGACCAAGAAAAAATGCAGATCAGTTTGGAAAACTTGGAGTACACACTCGAGAGTAAGCATAGTTTAGTTGAAGTCGTAGGCTGGATCTTAGATGATAAAATAAAAAGATACATTCAAGAAAAAGCGTATTTCAACTACAAAGAAAAGTTTCAAGAACTCTCAGATCAACTCGCAAAAATTGAGCATGAGTCAAATAAAAAAATTCTAAGCGGAGCAATTCATTCTTTAGAGATTCAAGAGATATTCACAGCTGAAGATGGGGTTGTCCTCCACGCTGAAGCGATAGGTGATTTATCTTATAAAATAAACCTTTATGATGAAGAGGCGGAAAAGTAGTTGTTGCTTTATATCCATATCCCCTTTTGTGATTCAAAATGCTCTTACTGCTCCTTTAATTCCTATGTGGATAAGTTTCATCTCAAAAAAACATATATGAAAGCTCTTGAAGTGCAACTTCACCATGAGCTGCAAAGATTTAAAGTGAGAAACAAATCAATCGAGTCAGTGTTTATCGGTGGAGGCACACCTTCGACTGTTGAGCCGAAACACTATGAAAATATATTCACCATTATAAAACCGTACCTTCAAGACTCTATAGAAATAACATCTGAAGCAAATCCCAACAGTGCCACAAAAGAATGGCTGCAAGGGATGAAAAAACTTGGTGTAAATCGTATAAGTTTTGGCGTGCAAAGCTTTAACGACCAAAAGCTAAAGATTCTCAACCGTGCACATTCACCTAAAGATGCACTTGAGGCCATCGAAAATGCAAAAGCTGCAGGCTATAAAAATATTTCTCTTGATTTGATTTACGCGACTCTTGGAGACACAAAAAAGTTGCTTGAGTACGATATAAAAACTGCATTGAATCTTCCAATCAACCATCTCAGTGCATACGCTTTGAGTATAGAAGAAGGCACTCCATTTGAGAGAAAACCGTATATGGCAAAAGAAACACTCAAGTTCACTTCATGGATTTTTGACAAACTTCAAGAATCAGGATTTGAGCAATACGAAATCAGTAATTTCGGCACCTACCAAAGTTCCCATAATCTCGGCTATTGGCAATATAAAGACTATATAGGACTTGGAAGCGGAGCTGTGGGAAAGTTAAAAGATGAGAGATACTACCCCACTCCAAATGTTGAAAACTATATCAGCAATCCATTAGATATAAGAATCGAGACACTTGATGATGAAGATATCAAAATAGAACAAATGTTTTTAGGTTTTCGTTCTATCGTTGGAGTGTCAAAAAATATATTCAACACTGATGAAATCAAAAGAGCACAAATCTTGGTGGAAGAAGAAAGACTTCACTTCAAAAACGACACTTTTTACAACTTAGACTATCTATTATCCGATGAGATAACCCTCTTTATCTCTTCTTGAAGTTATTTTAGATAAAATCGCTTTTTAAATTATAAATTTTTAGAGGTTAACTATGTTTGGAATGGGTTTTACAGAAATAGTGATCATAATGGTTATTGCTATTTTATTTTTAGGTCCGGATAAATTACCTGGCGCTATGGTGGATATTGCTAAATTTTTCAGACAGATGAAAAAAACTGTTGGAACAATGAAAGACACTCTCGAAGAAGAGATGAACGTAAGCGAAATAAAACAAGAGGCTTTAGCATATAAAAAACAGCTTTTAGATGCACAAGACAAACTTGAAGAAGCAACTTCTTTACCAGATATAGGTGCTAAACTTACAGATTTAAGTGATGATATTATCGGCGATATAGAAGAAACTTCACCAAAAGAAGAAGAAGTCACCTTCAAGAAAAAGAAGAAAAAAATAGAAAAAATAGAAAAAGAAGATACTGATGTTTGATGATTTAAGACCGCACCTTGTTGAGCTGAGAAAAAGACTTGGGATTTCTGTAGGTAGCCTTGTAGTGATGTTCTTTGTGATGTTTTATTTTCATGAACCAATCTTAGAGTGGATGGTGGAACCTTTAAATGTTGCACTGATCGAAGTCGGTAAAAAATCTCTTCATGCAGCTGAAGGTATGGTTACAACTTCTCAAGTCGGCGGTGCATTTTTTGTAGCGCTTAAGGTCTCTTTTTTTGCAGCCATAGTGGCTTCTATCCCTATCATACTTTCACAACTTTGGATGTTTGTTGCTCCTGGTCTTTATGCAAATGAAAAGAAAATGATCATCCCGTTTATCTTAGGTGGGACCACCATGTTTTTAGTCGGTGTCTTATTTGCCTACTATGTGGTGACTCCTTTTGGATTTGACTTTCTCATCACTTTTGGTAGTTTTAAATTCACCCCGCTCATAAATATCGAAGACTATGTAGGTTTCTTCACCAAAATCATGTTTGGATTCGGACTTGCATTTGAACTGCCTGTTTTTGCTTACTTTCTTGCTCTTTTAGGTTTGGTGGACGACAGACAAATGATTTCATTTTTCAAATATGCTGTTGTGCTTATTTTTATCACTGCGGCATTACTCACACCTCCGGATGTCTTAACACAACTTCTTATGGCCGGTCCGCTTATTATCCTGTATGGATTATCTATCTTAATCGTTAAAGCTGTCAATCCTGCTGCAGATGAAGACGAGGAAGAAGAGGAAGTTGAAAGCATAAGTGAAATGCTTGGTTTGGATGAATTAAGTACGAAATAAAGTGCAAAACAACAAAGAACTTCTAACACAAAGCTATGACTTCACCTTGCCAGGTGAACTGATAGCCACGCATCCTGCATCTCCAAGAGACAGTGCAAAATTACTTATCTACAACCGTCAAACAAAAAAAATCACACACACCGTTTTTAGCGAATTTGAAAAATACATCCCTCAAAACTGTGCTTTGATTTTCAATGACACCAAGGTTATCAAAGCGAGACTTTTTGGGATGAAACCAAGTGGCGGAAAAATCGAGCTTCTCATCAACCGTGCACTTAACGCCTTTGATGTGAATGTATATATCAAAGGAAAGGTGAAAGTGGGCACACACATCATCTTTAATGATACTTTTTATGCAGAGGTCGCTGAGCTCAATGGGGATGGAAGCAGAGTTGTGCACTTTTTCAACACCCAAGAAAAGTTGCGCTTTGAAGATATTTTACCCATCGTGGATGAAATAGGTCATGTGCCGCTCCCGCCTTATATTCAAAGAGAAGACAACAAAGAAGATGAAAGCGAGTACCAAAGTGTATTCGCTTCAAATGAAGGAGCGGTTGCAGCACCCACAGCCTCCCTTCACTTCACCGATGAGCAACACAAACGAATCTGTGAAAAATTTAAACATGCCTATCTCACACTTCATGTCGGCAGCGGCACATTCAAACCTGTAGAGGCTGAGACTATCACAGACCATCCAATGCACTCAGAATATTATGATATTTCAGATAAAGCAAAAAAAATATTAGACTCACAAACTCCGGTTCTTAGCATAGGAACAACATCCACACGAACCATAGAGTTTTACACTAAACATGGCAAAAAACAAAGAGGTGAAGCAAATCTTTTTTTACATCCGCAAAACAAACCCCAGAGAGTGAACCACTTACTCACCAACTTTCACCTTCCAAAATCAACCTTGCTGATGTTGGTTGCATCCTTTGTAGGACTTGAAGTTGCTCAAGAACTTTACGCAGAAGCTATTCAAGAAAAGTACCGTTTTTATTCTTACGGCGATGCTATGCTCATACTATGATTAGTCCGTAAAAGGAACAAAGTCCCTTTTACTTCGCTTGTGCCGCTGTGACGACTGAAGCTTAACTTATTTCATAAGTCAGAATTTATTTCAATATTACTTTTCCGTTTATGATTTCAACTTCACCGTTTAATTCTGCTTCAAAAACCCTAGCTGAAAACTTTTCCAGTGCTTCATCATAACTAGGACTATTTTCACAATACTCTAAAAATACATCACTTTTTTTCTCAATACCTAGCTTAGTATTTGCAAACTTTGCTACAAATGATTCTATATCATATATCGCTTTTGCCTTGCCCGAATGTAACAACTCATTTGTAGCATTGCTTTCACCTAGTCTTTGAGGAAACACATAAATCTGTTTTTTCATTTTCAAAGCATATTCCACACTTCTCATGCTTCCACTACCCAAATCTGCCTCACTTACAATAAGCACTTCACCCAATGCTACAACAAGCTCATTCCGGCTTACAAAACTCCAAGGTCTGCTTTTGAAACCTTCTTCAAACTGAGAAAGCAGGAGTCCGTTTTTTTCTATCTCAGTTAAAAGGTTTTTATTCACCGATGGATATTTTATATCTATGCCGCAAGGAAGGACAGCAATAGTGTTTGAACTGCCTGCTCCAGAATGCGCCATTGCATCCACACCCATAGCCCCGCCGCTCACTATACAAACACCATGTCTACTTAAAAGCGAAGCCAGCTTTTGTGTATATTCACGTGTATATTTAGAAGGTTTTCTTGTTCCGACAATTGAAATTTTTGTTTTTTTAAGAAGCGATATATCCCCGCTGTATGAAAGTTGTTTTGGATAGTTTTTCATAGATGACAGCTCTTGAACTTGTTCTATCACCTGAGGCATCTAATAGACCTTGTTTATAAGCACTAAGTCTAAATCTTTAAAGAGGTGCTTAGACTCTGTGAGTGCTGCAAGAGTGTTTACATGCGGATGACCGATAGCAATAGCCACCCCTTCAGATCTTGCGATTTTGATAGCTTGCTTAATCTGTCCTTTTACATATGCTTTATCCATATGATGATCTAAGAACACATCTCTGGCAACATACTTTAAAGCAAAATTTTTCATCACTTTAGGCACTTGAGTCTTACTTGTGGTTCTACTGTCTACAAAACTGATATCATTAGAATTCAGTGCTAAAATCAATCGATTCATAGCCTTCTCATCAGAAGTGTATTTACTTCCTGTATGATTGTTGACATATCTCACTTTTGGAAATAATTTTTTAATCTCTCTGACTCTTGAAGATATTTCTTGCTGGGTGTCTTTAATGCGTAAGGTGCCCGGTTCTTCTGCACTGTAACTTTGTGCTTCCATAGGAAGATGCACCATATAAAAATCTTCTTTAGCCGCTAACTTCGCTGAATTTGGCCGCGCTGCACTTGGAGGTAAGAATGACATTGTAAGATCTAAATTTAAAGCTTTAATAGCTTCGACTTGAGAACGTACGGACACATCATCTATTATAATCGCTAAACGCGGTTTGTTTAAATTTATAGACCTTACTTTTCGTTTAATTCTAGAAGGCGGTTTAGAGGTGGACACATGTTCATATTCATGAGCAGCACCTGCTAATTCCCGAACTTCTAGAACCTCTTGTTTGAGATCTTCAGATATCTTATATAAATTCTTTTCTTCTGCTGTTATTCTTATCTTCTCTTGCTCTTTTTTTAAAGCTGTTTTTTGTTGTTGCTCTAAGAATTTTTGAGTTTTTTCATTCACTGCTTTTGCAGTCTCAACATCTTCTTTAAGAACTTTTTTTAATCGCTGTGTCACATCATCAATAGTGGGCAAATTCGTTTCTTCAATTTTTTGAAGAAGTTCTAATCTTCTTTCTTGCTTTTTCTTTTCTTTTGTGGCCAATTCTGCTTTTGCTTTTTCAAAACCTATATAATAACCGGCAGCCAGAACAAGTAAGCCTGATGCAAGAAGAGCTAAAAACCACGCTATATACTTTAAAATATCTGACTCGTTTGCGGCTTTAGTTTTTCTTTTTGACAAGCGTAGACCCTCGATTAATTATTTTTGACACTATACCTAAAAAAGAATAAATGAATTAAATGTATGACAGATTGAAATTTTATGTGAGGATTTAATAAAAGAATAAGCTATCTCTCTCGCTGGGGAGAGAAATAGAGACTATTGTGTGACGTCTTGTAAAATACCTTCAAAAACAGTTTGTGCACTCATAAGAGCCTCTCTCGAATCTTTATCTACAATTGCTGCACTGCTTAACCAGTTGTACACAGCCGTAAATCCCATCACTATTTTATCTTCATCTTTTTTCTTGTAAAGCATAGTGGTGCATGGAGCAAATGCAGCTGCTTCAGGTTTCACTTTAGCAACAGCACGAATCACCTCTATTTTACAAATAGAGTATGTGATATAAAAATCATACGGACTTGTATCTCCCAGCTTAGCACTTAAGTCAAAATAACTAGGCATAACAAAACCCGCTTCATCAAATTTTTCTTCAAAATTTTCTTCTAACTTTTCTTTTGCCTCTTCAAAGTCTTCACCTTTTAAATCCATAGAATACTTTGTAAGAAGTGTGCGTGTCTCTTCTAAACTTGCAGTGCTGTAAGCATGTTTTGCATTAGGAAGTGTAGTGGTGATCACCTTAGCTATGGCATCTTCAAGTTTTTTTAGCACAACCGTGTCAGAACCTAAAATTTTTGCTTGCGCATCTGCACTGACAACTGAAATATGCAATGTGTCTTCATTTTTTCTTTGATACACCGCAAGGCCCATAGGTAAAAAAATTCCGGCATCAGCATGCTTAACCAACATCTCTTTTAAAAGAGTGTCATGATATATCGAGATAGCACTATAAATTTTAAAGTTATCTTCACCATATTTTTCAGCAAGACCGCTGTTGATATCTGAGTTGATTCCGATAGTGAATCCATTACTTGCCAATGCTTTTTCTATCATCTCTGAAGTGATTTTTCCGTCTTTATTATCTACCGAATATATATGTAAATCACCTTTAACTGCCTCTGTAGAGTTAAAGCATCCTGTCAACATTACCGCTACTATTGCCACTAATACAACAATTTTTTTCATTCATCATCCCTTACGTTATTATTTAAAAAGATTATACAACAATATTTATTTAAATGCCATATCACAAAATCATTAAATAATTATATCTTTGTTTTAAGCAAAATTTTTATATAATCGCGCGTTCCTTTCTCTTTGTATCATTTAAATGATGATATATACTAGATATCCGAAAGGGAAACATACGCCGATGAGGCAAATACCAAAGGGAGAATATACTCTATGAGAAACTACGAAAACTTAGTTATCGTTAAACCGACATTAACAGCAGAAGAGATCCAAGCTAACATAGCAGCGATTGAAGAGGTGATCACTTCAAACGGTGGTGAAATAGCTACTACAGATTCAATGGGAATGAGAAAATTAGCATACCCGATAGAAAAAAATGAGCGTGGATATTTCCATGTTATCTATTATTCAGTTGCTCCATCTGCAATCAGTGAAATTGAAAGAAGATTCAGACTAAACGAAGAACTACTTCGTTTTGTCACTATCAAATACGATACAAACCGTGAAGTAAAAGCATGGAACGGTCTTGTTGAAAAAGCTCAAAAAGCAGCAGCGGCTCCGGCAAAAACTGAAGAAGCACCTGCGGCAGTTGAAGCTCCAGTGGAAGAAACACCAGTGGCAACAGAAGCTCCGGCAACTGAAGCAGCAGCAGAGTAATTAGCGTAAAGCTTAAACAAAGAAGGAAAACCCATGTACAATAAAGTCATATTAGTTGGAAACTTAACTCGTGATATCGAACTTAGATACTCTCAAAGCGGAATGGGCATAGCAAACACTGCTATTGCGACAAGCCGTAAATTCACCACTAACGGTGAAAAAAAAGAGGAAGTATGTTTTGTAGATATCACATTCTTCGCAAGAAGTGCAGAGATAGCAAACCAATACCTTCGTAAAGGGAGTAAAATCCTTGTAGAGGGAAGACTTAATTTTGACCAATGGGTAGATCAAAATGGACAGAAACGCTCAAAGCACTCTGTTGTAGTTGAAACGATGCAAATGTTAGATTCTAAGGGAGACAACCAAGGTGGCGGCGGATATAACGCTCCAGCTCAAGGTGCTCAACCTGCCTATCAACAACCAACGCAGCAACAACCGCAATCATACAATGCTCCACAGCAACAACCAAGCTATCAAGCACCTGCCTCACAGCAAAAACCTGCGTATAATAACCAGGCCACAGCTCAAAGCCGTGCTATGCCAAGCAACGATTCTGTTCCAGTGATTGACATCGATGAAGATGAAATTCCGTTTTAGAAAAAATAGATAATAAAGGAAACACCATGTCAGAAAAAAGAAAATACAAAAAAAGATTTTGTAAGTACTGTGAATCAAAAGTTGATTTTATGGATTATAAAGATGTAGGAGCTTTACGTTTCTCACTTTCAGAAAGATATAAAATTATGCCACGCCGTTTAACAGGTAACTGTAAACGTCACCAAGATATGATAACTGTAGTTATCAAAAGAGCTCGTGCTGCAGCATTAGTTCCATATACAGTGACTCGTA
>JACKQG010002731.1_pt1 | contig 22592 bp, 20 predicted proteins | sample 8237621 | NCBI WGS metagenome assembly JACKQG01 (sample SAMN15677084, study PRJNA649215) | marine metagenome | biome: marine; feature: Black Sea; material: saline water; isolation source: suspended particulate matter (SPM) from the Black Sea western gyre | collected 2013-06-09/2013-06-10 | depth... | reverse complement strand
ACTGTAGAAACCAGTCAAGGCATACTAATAAAACGGGCTGTAATTCAGGAAGTAAGTATTTCAATCGATGGATTTGAGCCAGAAGACCCATCAGCAATTGAATTTTAAATTTATAGTTACTTAAAGTTATAAAACTATGGCAAATACATTTGAAAACAAAGAAATAGCGTCAATAGCCGGTAAGGCATCGAAACGCGGAAAAGACAAATTGACTTATGAAGTAAAACAGTTAATTGGTGAAATAATCAAAAGAAATTTAGAAATACTTCAACGGGATTTGGACAAAATGACTAAAGCCGAAAAATGGAATATCCTGGTAAAGTTAGCAGAGTACAAATTTCAGAAGCAAAGCAGGGTTTATTCAACAGTCGAACAGGTTGAGCCAACTACAATTGTTTTTGAGAACGTCTCGAAGGAATATATGGATAAAAAATCTTAATATATTTGCATTTAACTTTATTATTATGAAAAAAACCGACTTTGATTGGATAGAAATAGTAATTTTCTTTATTGTCCTAACACAATATGTATCAAATTACGTGTCAAAGCATAAGAAAAGCCACTTTAAAAAAGTGGCTAATCTATTGAATTTCAATCTGTGGGAGTTATAAGATTCGAACTTATGACCCCCTGCTTGTAAGGCAGGTGCTCTGAACCAACTGAGCTAAACTCCCATATTAAAAAGAACTTCAAATTGATGACCCTCCCGACTTGACAGTCGGGGTGCTCTGAACCAACTGAGCTAAACTCCCATATTAAAAAGAACTTCAAATTGATGACCCTCCCGACTTGACAGTCGGGGTGCTCTGAACCAACTGAGCTAAACTCCCATATTAAAAAGAACTATTTTTAAAATTTGGGAGTGCAAAGTTATATTATAATTTTTTCTTTTTAAGAAAAAAAATTGTGTTTTCTCAAAACAACATGACGTTCAGTTAATTACTAATAAAATAATTTATATTAACAATTAATTGGGGACAAAAAAATACATTTAGACGTTTATATTATTTCTTTCATATTAAATTTGTATCAAATATTTTTTAAATCTGCACGATTGAAAGCAATTTACATATTATTCCGAAATCTGGCATTTATATTAATTCTGTACCTTGCCTCATGCAGTCCGACACGTAAATTGCAGGATAATCAATATATGCTTATCAAAAACAAGGTTGATATCATTAACCCTGCTAAAAATGTATCAGCAGGAGAATTAGAAGGATTGATCCAACAAAAACCTAATAAAAAATTTTTTGGAATTTTTCCTGTTAAATTATGGATAAACGGTATTTTTAAAAAATCAGGCGAACCTTTGGTAATTCTTGACCTGTCGCTTGTTAACGAATCAAAAGACCAGATGAGGAAATATCTTGACAATGTCGGGTATTTTAACTCTGAGGTCAGCGATACAATCGAATACAAGAAAAAGAAAGCAAAAAAAGTTACCTACCTGATATCACTTTCTAAGCCATACAGGATAAGAGATATTAATTACATAATACCTGATGATTCAATCAAAAATATCGTTTTAAATAATAATAGTAACTCATTGTTAAAACCGGATAAAATATTCAATTCAAATATATTGGATAAAGAAAGATCAAGAATAGCTCAATTACTAAATGATAACGGTTATTTTGGATTTACAAAAGACTATATATATTATGAGGTTGACAGTGCATTAAATAATAGGCAAATCGACCTTACCCTTTTTATTAAAAATATTATTATTCCGGGTTCAAATCCTGATCAAAAGCCACTTGAAGAAAACCATAAAATTTTTTATATAAATGAGGTATTCATATATCCTGATTTTTTACCTTTTATAGAAGATTCGATTAAAAACGACACACTGATTGAAAAATTAAAACGAAGGGGTGATTCCGAACCCAATCTTTACAGCTTTATTTATTGTCCGCCATTGAAAATCAAACCTAAAGTTTTAACCAGGTCGATGTTTCTTGAAGGAAATAAAAAATATAATGCTACCGATGTACGTCAGACATATAAAAAAATAAATCAATTAATGATATATAAATATGTTAATGTCAATTTCAGGAAAAGCAATGATACAACAAACCTTAATCCAAATTTGAATTTCCTTGATTGTAATGTTCAATTAACAAGGAATCCGTTAAATTCTTATTCAATCGGAGCACAGGGAACCAATTCCGGAGGCGATTTGGGAATTACCGGATACATAGTTTATAAAAATAAGAATTTATTCAGAGGAGCCGAAGTTTTAAACATCCGGTTTCAGGGTTCTATGGAAGCGCAGAAAACATTTTCAACGTCTGAAGGCAGTGATGAAAACGATTTTTTATTTTTCAACACTTTTGAAACAGGTATTGAGGCAAGTCTTTATATTCCCAAGTTTCTTGCTCCCATAAGCCAGGACATATTTTCAAGATATTTCAGACCTAAAACAACAATAAAGACAGGATATAATTTTCAGAACCGGATTGAATACAAAAGAATAATTACTAATGTTACATTTGGTTATGAATGGTCGGAAACAAGATTTAAGAGGCATGAACTTTATCCTATTGACATTAACCTGATAAAAGTAAATACAACTCCTGAATTTGATTCTGTTCTCGCAGGCGAATCGCAACGCTTTCGAAACCAATATACCGACCACATGATATTTGGACTGAGATACAGTTATGTCTTCAACAACCAGGAGATTAATAAGATAAAGAATTTTTTCTATTTCAGGGGTAATGTTGAATTAGCGGGAAATTTATTAAATACATTAGTAAAAGCCGGTGGAGGTCCCGAAAACGCAGAAGGCTTTAGAACTGTTTTTGGTATTCGGTATTCTCAATACTCCAAAGCGAATTTCGATTTAAGGTATTATATTTTAATTAACAAGAATCACAGCCTGGCTTTTCGTTCGTTTGTCGGTGTTGCCATTCCTTATGGGAATTCAGTTGATATACCCTTCGAGAAAGGATATTACGGAGGAGGTGCCAATGGAATGAGAGCATGGGCGCTCAGATATTTAGGTCCCGGGTCTTATCATAATATTGGCTCGCACAACATCGAGCGTGTAGGGGACATTATGCTCGAAGGTAACTTTGAGTACAGGTTTACAATATACAAAATATTTAAGGGTGCGTTTTTTTATGATATTGGAAATATCTGGCTCTTGTCTCAAAACGAAACTTATCCGGGAGGAGAATTCAAATTTAGCAGCTTTCCTGCTGAACTCGCTATGGATGTAGGAGCAGGAATAAGGTTAGATTTAAATTATTTTATTTTCAGGATCGACATTGCACAGAAGTTAAAAAACCCTGCTTTACCAAAAGGGCAAAGATGGGTAATAGGTAACTCAAAAAATTGGTTTAACCCCGTATTTAACATGGGAATCGGATACCCGTTTTAATGATTTCAGATTTACGATTTTAGATTTATTATGAGTGAAATTGAATTTTCGAGACTGATATTAAAAAATTTTCCCTACAAGCCTACCAATAACCAGGAAAGACTAATAAATAAGTTATCGGAGTTCTTATTTATAAAGAAAGACAAAGCCATCTTTGTTTTAAAAGGTTATGCCGGAACCGGGAAAACAACAGTTGTAAGTTCAATTGTAAAAAATCTTAATTATACAGGAAAGAAATCAGTGCTTCTTGCTCCAACCGGACGGGCTGCAAAAGTACTTTCGACTTATTCGGGGAAAAAAGCCTTTACGATTCATAAAAAAATATACCTGCTTGCAACAAAAAACGATGGTTCGGTCAGATTGACACTGGCAAGGAATATCCATAAAAACACCATTTTTCTTGTTGATGAAGCTTCAATGATACCTGACAACTCTGTTTCACCTGATATGAGCTTGTTTTCGAGACGCAACCTGCTTGAAGACCTGATTAATTATGTTTATGAAGGAGAAAATTGTAAGCTTATTCTTATAGGTGATACTGCACAATTGCCGCCCGTAGGTTTGGAAGTAAGCCCCGCACTCAACATGGAATACTTAAAACGGTTTTTTGATTTATCAATCAATACTTACGAGTTAAAAGAAGTGGTCAGGCAAGCCCTTGAATCGGGGATACTGGCTAATGCTACCAATATACGGAACCGGATAGTAAGAATGAACCGGGGTTATATAATAAATTTGGAAAATTTCACTGATATAAAAAGAATAACCGGCGAAGAACTGGAAGATGCTTTAAACGAAGCCTATTCCGAAACGATGCACGAAGAAACCGTTGTTATTACACGTTCAAATAAAAGAGCTAATATTTTTAACCAGGAGATAAGGAAAAGAATTTTGTTTCTGGAAAATGAGATTACAGCAGGCGATTATCTTATGGTAGTTAAAAATAATTATTTCTGGCTCGATAAAGATTCAAAAGCCGGATTTATTGCAAATGGCGACATCATTGAAATACTTCGAATAGGAAAATTTTACGATTTATACGGCTTCAGGTTTGCTGATGTAACTATACGTATGACCGATTATCCGGATGAAAAAGATTTAAATGTTAAAATATTATTAGACACCTTAATGATTGAAGGTCCTTCTCTTACTTCTAAGGAGAATCAAAGATTATTTGATGAAGTAAAAAAAGACTATGAGGATATTCCTTCACGAAGAAAGAGGATTGAAGAAGTTAAAAACAATCCTTTTTTCAATGCACTTCAGGTAAAATTTGCTTATGCCCTCACTTGTCATAAAACCCAGGGCGGTCAATGGAAAAATGTTTTTATTGACCAGGGATATTTAACCGAAGAAAGAATCAACAGGGAATATTTCCGTTGGCTTTATACGGCATTTACAAGGGCTACCGATAAATTATATCTTGTAAATTTCCATGACCGGTTCTTTAAATAAAAATTAAAAGCCTGCCGGCATAATTGCTGACAGGCTTTACCCTCTACGCTAATGAAATAAATCATTATTATTAGCCATACAATCAAGATTTATGCCATACAAATAATATTAAATATATTATGTTAACTATCAGCAGCTTATTACTCACAATGTGATAAAATAAGAAATTATATATTTTATTTTGGGGATTTTGTTCTATTATTGGAAAAAATGGAAGCATTGGTTATAAAATTCCTGATTATTGGCTTTTCTGAGATTGGAATTTTTCTTTAAGTACTTTAGTCATTTCAAATTTTAGTCATCCATACGGATACATACGTACTAACTTCGTGTCGCTTGCTTCGTTTCGTTTTAATTTTTATTGTTTCTCTATTAACAATTTATATTTTTGTAGCAAAATTCATATTGCGTTTATTATTTGTTAAAAATATTACTATGATAAGGAAACTATCGGAATTGGTTGATCTGGCAAAAGCTAAAAGGAAGAGAAAAATAGCTGTTGCATCTGCCGGCGATTATGATGTTTTGGAAGCTTTAAAAAACGCTGAAGAAAATAACATTGTCGAGCCTGTATTAATAGGTATAAAGTCAAATATCGAAAAAATATCCGGTGAGATCGGGTACGATATTAGTAAGCATGAGATCATCGATATCGAAGACAGGCTTGAAGCTTCACTGCATGCAACCCAGTTGATCCGCGACGGTCATGCCGATATACTGATGAAAGGACTTGTAAGTACCGGAATTTTATTAAAAGCTGTTGTTAATAAGGAACACGGATTAAGAAAAGGCGATGTTATCAGCCACATTGCTATTTTCGAATCGCCTTATTATCATAAATTACTTGCTATTACCGATGCAGCCATGAATGTGGCTCCAACCTTCGAAGATAAAATTGCCCTTATAAATAATGCAGTAGAAGTATTTCATTTACTGGGAGAGCCTAATCCGAAAGTAGCTGTTGTCGGAGCTGTTGAAACGGTAAACCAGCGTATGGAATCAACCATGCACGCCGCTACACTTTCGATGATGAACAAACGTTTTCAAATAAAAGGATGTACTATTGATGGTCCGTTGGCTCTTGATAATGCAATTTCCAAAAAAGCTGCAGAGCTAAAGGGTATCGAAAGCGATGTCGCCGGAAATGTAGATATTGTTGTTGCTCCCGACATTAACGGGGCAAACTTCCTGTATAAAGCATTGAATTTCCTTGGCGGTGCCACCACTGCGGCTGTGATTATGGGCGCAAAAGTGCCGATAGTACTTACTTCAAGGGCGGATTCTATGAAAATTAAATTTTATTCTATTGCCCTGGCTGCCGCAATTGGGTAAAAAAGTTATATGTTATTAGTTAAACGTTATTGGTGAATCATATACAACATAGATTTTAGAGAAGGAATACTATAAAACATATAACTTATAACAATTACTGTTTTATTAATTTTGACAAATATTTAACACGGAGTTTCTGCAGATAAACAACCATAATACTATGGACCATATTGCTCGTATTCTTGCCATTAATCCGGGTTCAACTTCAACAAAAATTGCGGTCTATGAAAATGAAATTCCAATTTTCCTGAAAAACTTAAGACATTCTAAAGAAGAACTTGATCAGTTTGAAAAAATCACCGACCAGTTCCAATTCAGGAAAGACTTAATTCTGGAGCAGCTCAGAGAGGCGGAAATAAATCTTGACTCAATTAAAATAATAGTTGGCAGAGGAGGATTGCTTAAACCTATCGAATCAGGTGTTTATTTGGTTAACCGCCAAATGATACATGATCTCCGCAATAGTCCTCTGGGTGAACATGCCAGCAACCTTGGCGGATTAATTGCAGATGACATTGCGAAATCATTACCAAACGCCAAAGCCTACATCTCCAATCCTGTTGTTGTGGATGAAATGGATGAGATCGCAAGGTTTGCCGGTCATCCGAATTTTAAACGGATTTCTATATTTCATGCATTAAATCAAAAGGCAGTTGCAAGGGAACATGCCAAATCCATTATGCGGAATTACGAAGACCTAAACCTTATTGTTGTTCATCTTGGAGGTGGGATCACTGTTGGGGCACATCGAAAAGGCAGGGTTGTGGATGTGAATCAGGGACTGGATGGCGAAGGTCCTTTCTCTCCCGAGCGTGCAGGTACATTACCTGTGGGTGACCTCGTAAGGATGTGCTTTAGCGGAAAATATTCACAAAAGGAAATCATGAAGATGATCCAGGGAGAGGGCGGTTTGGTAGGATACTTTGGAACTAACAGCGCTTACGAGATTGAAAAAAGAGCTGCTGCCGGCGACGAAAATGCAAAATTACTTCTGGAAGCTATGGCTTACCAGGTTGCAAAAGAAGTAGGGGCTATGAGCACAGTTTTAAAAGGCGATGTTGACGGAATACTTATCACCGGCGGTGTGGCTAACAGCAAATGGTTTGTAAACCTAATCGTTGAAAGGGTGCATAAAATTGCTCCTACCCATGTTTATCCCGGCGAAGATGAAATAAGGGCTTTAGCCTTTAATGGCTTAAGGGTTCTTAAAGGAGAAGCGGAAATTAAAGAATATAAATAATATTTAATAAATACTTTGAGTATATACAAAAAAGATATACCTTTGTGAATTAAAACTATTATATCATGAAAAATATATCTTTAAAAATCGATTATTCTATCTTTGGAGAAACTGAAAAGATTTTATCAAAGATTAATAAACCACGGAACAGGTATATCAATGAAGCAATTGATTATTATAATAAACTTCAACGCAGATTGATTCTCGAAAAAAAATTAAAGAAAGAATCTGTATTGGTAAAAGAAGATTCAATGACAGTTTTAAAAGATTTCGAGGAGATAGACTATGTTGATTAGACAATTCGAAATTTGGATTGCAGATTTAAATCCACAAATTGGAACAGAACCAGGTAAAACCAGACCTGTTCTTATTATTCAGACTAATTTGCTAAATAAAGTTCCTCACCCTTCCACAATTATTTGCCCTATTACAACAAATGTGAAAAAAGAATCTGATATATTAAGGGTACACTTAAAAAAGGGACAAGTAAAAATGGACCAGGATAGTGATATTATGATTGATCAGATTAGGGCAATTGATAATGAAAGGTTAATTAAAAAAGTGGGAGTTTTACCAAAAGATATCATTGAATTAGTCAAAGAAAACATAAATATTATTCTTGATTTAGAATAATGCACGACGGCGCAACCCTTGCTCATTTTTATTTGAACAATAGACATCAGGCTTAGTTAGCCCGGATGGAAATATTTGTAATCCGCTTACACATTGTTTGTTGTTTTTTTTCCTCACTAACAACGGGCTTTTTCGGATTAACCAACGCACTATGCCGGCGCTCAAATCCGAAAGAGCTATGGCACATCAGACACGCCAAGTCGAGATAAGCCCGTGCGGCAGGGACTTGGCTTGTCGAATGAATGGAATTTGCCGTGTCTAAAAAAATCAGCGAGAACTATTCAACAAAGCAAGTCCCTTTCCCGCATATCCACCTTCGACTTGCTGTGTTTTTACCAATCTTCGGGCTTTTTCGGATTAACCAACGCACTATGCCGGCGCTCAAATCCGAAAGAGCTATGTACATAATATCCCGCAGTAATTTTATATGTTTTCCCTTGTTAAAATTGGGTATTTTTCCTGTTGTTTTTCTTTTTAAATTTCCATATATTTGCTGCGTGATTTGAAGAGGATATGTTTTTAACTTTATAAATTAATTGAGTACAAATAAAGGACGCTAATAAAAAAGACATGAAGAAGATCATAGTATTAATTATTTCAGTAATTGCTTTAAGTGGCTGTAATCAAACATCTGAAGAATATTTTAAAATGGGATTAGCTAAAGATAAAATAGGCGATTATAAAGGTGCCATTCTGGATTACAACAAAGCCATTGAATTATACCCTGAGGATAAGTATGCTTATAACAATTATGTTTATAACAATAGGGGAGTATGTAAATATGAATTGGGAGACTACAGAGGAGCTATACTGGATTGCAACAAAGCCATTGAATTAGACCCTGAATTTATGTATGCTTATTACAATAGGGGATTATGTAAATATGAATTGGGAGACATAGACGGAGCCTGTTTAGACTTTTCAAAGGCTGGTGAACTTGGAAACATGGATGCTTATAATGTGATTAAAGAATATTGTAATTAACGATTATAAACCTTTATAAATGCTTATAAAGAATGGGAACGGATTTAAAATTATAAATCAAGCAGTTAAAAAAACAGAATAATTTTTATAGTAGAAATAAACGTAATACTTATATTTACAAGTTAGGTGCCAGCAAAAAAAAGAAAAATGAAAATATCACCAACATATTCGAATAATCATTGGAATGACCTAAATCTAACTCAGTCATATAGTGATGAATGGATTGAAGGGGCAAATATCGTATATGACAGAATTCATGGAAGATATTTGGCTCAAATTGAAACTCTTGAACAACATCTCAATGTAGATATATGGTTGTATAGCGGTTTTCTAATAATTGGTATTGATTGTATGGTAATCGAAACTTTAAATCAATTCTATTTGGGAATATCAGATACGAACCAAGTGTACGATGGAAGAAACAGAGAATCTTTTAGAGATTTTTTCTTAGGTAGTCAATTCTTTAATAATGATTTTGATGAAGATATTTCATTCCTTTTTTACGACCATGTAAGAAATGGATTACTTCATCAAGCTCAAACAAAAGGTAAAACCTTGATTAATATTAATGAATCTGAAATGATAATAAAAGCAAATCCTAATGATTTGAGCGAAGGCATTATTTTGAATAGGGAATTATTTCATGAAGCTTTAGTGAATGAATTTAAAGCCTATATAAAGAAATTGAAAACAGATAATTCTGCTCATGATGATTTGAGAGGGAAATGTATTGATAAAATGGCAACAATTTGTTAATCATGAAAATATTCTCGTACGGTTCAAATATGTTATCCTCAAGAATCAAGAATAGAATTGATTCATATAAAGGGGTTGGAATAGGATATATTGAGAATTATTCTTTGAGGTTTCACAAAAAAAGCAAAGATACATCTGGCAAAGCAGATGCTTTTTTAACGGGAAATACAGAAGATAAAATATGGGGAGTAATTGGAGAAATTGATGAAGAATCCAAAAAGACTTTAGATAAAATTGAAGATCTTAGTAAAGGATATAATCTCAAAAATATCACAATCACGACAGATAAAGGTATCGAAAATGCTATTATCTATGTGGCAGATGAAAACTATATAGATTCAAAACTCATTCCGTTCGATTGGTATAAAGAATTCGTACTGAGAGGAAGTATTGAAAATTCTTTACCTGGAGATTATATAAATTCCATCAAAGAAATTCCTTGTAAAAAAGATACAGATAGTAAGCGAAGAGAAGAAAATTATAAAATTATAGAGAAAGCCGGCACCTAACAATGGTAACCGTTGCACAACCCTATAATTATTCATATCATAGAACGGTTTATCCGGGTTGGGTTTATCCATTTAAACTCAAATTAAATCTTTCCGGATGTTTCGCGCCTCGTCGCCTGAAAGTATCTTCTATCATCTTAAAATCTTCATCGAAGTTGCCTGAAGGTGTGAATATTTTACCAATCCCAACCTCTTTCAGTTTATAATCGAGCACGCCCAGCGCAATAGGAACTTTCGCTTTTAAAGCAATATAATAAAAGCCTTTTTTCCAGCGAGGGCTTAATTTCCTGGTTCCTTCCGGGGTAATTGTAATATGAAGCGAATCGTATTTTTTGTATAAACCTGCTACATATTCAATCATATTAGTGGCTCTGCTCCGGTCCACCGGAATACCTCCCATCCATTTCAGTAAAGAACGAAATGGGAAAACGAACATTTCCTTTTTGATGAGTATTTTAACCTTTACCCTCAGAACGAAATAAGCCAGCCGACCCACGACAAAGTCCCACATGCTTGTATGTGGTGCTACAATAACAACACACTTCTTTATGTCTTCAGGAATGCCTCCTACAATCTTCCATCCCCAAAGTTTAAGTATCCATTTCGAAATGTAATATAACATTAGGTTCTGTTTTATTCTTAATCCGGTTTATTATTCCCAGTCTTAAAGACTGTTTAAAAATCATATTTATATTTTATATATAGTCACTTTAATCTTTGTGATTCTTCGTGACTTTGAGTCTTAGTGGCAAAAAACAGCATTCAAAATATAGACACAAAGGTACAAAAACACAAAGGTTCACGAAGTTTATCTAATAATCAGTAAATTTTTTACAATGATTTATTAAAATTTAAACAGTCTATTAGTCAATTTGAGCTATAACTTTTTCCACTTTGTTATTTAAGTCTTTGATAGCGCCATTATTGGTAAAAACAAAATCAGCCATTTCGCAGCATTTCTGCAGGTTTTGTTTATTCTGATCGGTTGAAGACATTTCTCTTTGCTCGTTTTCAAGAAATGTTTCAAAGCTTATTTTGTCTGTCTCAGAGTTCCTTATCCTGATACGATCATAACGTAGATTTGTATCTGCATCCACTGCAAAGAGATAGAATTTCCCTTTTTTTCTCAGCGATTCAATTTCGCCCGGTGTACGTAAACTTTCTATAACAGCATTTTTGCCTGATTTAATAGCACGTAAATAAAGCTGATCGATAATAAATGAAGCCGAATGTTTTGCCCTTAAATCATTGGCTACAATCACCATATTATCCCTGTTTTCAGGCAAATCCCTTTTTCTTATTTCTTCCAGCAGGAATTGTCTGACAGAATAGTGATAAAATTCTTTTTCCTTTTTGAGGTAATCAACAATGGTTCCTTTACCTGCTCCGAGAGTGCCTGTTATGCCAATTATTATCATATATTTAAAATATTGTAATGCGATAACTATTTGCCACTTACATTTCAATCATTCTCCTGTGCCTGCGCACCGTAATGCTTCGGCACACAGGTGTGTGTCTCAATATAAAGAACATGAGTGTTTCATTTTATAGTCTGTTTTTTAAAATGGCAGTCAATTCTGATTTTCCAAAATTAACAGGATTATTTTTATTCCCTGTCGCATTAATGATTTTTTTGAAATGACTTTCTTTTATCCCGAACGCTCCAAGTTTTGGTATATCAAGAATTTCAGTCCATTCATCAATTATATCCGCAAGTTTTAAAGCATAATAAATGTCATCGTTATTACAACTATGTATAAACATTTTACCGACGCGGGCAAACTTTTTAAAAGCGATGCTTTGTGTGTCGGTTTCAGTCAGCAGCTCAATAGTTTTTCGGCTAACAGTACCCATGAGAGTACCACAGACAACCCCATGCGGAATGTTAAAATAACCTCCTATTGCCGAGGCAAAACCATGTACCGTACCCAGTCCGGCATTGGCAAGTGTGATTCCCGAAATCATTGAAGCATACGACATTGATGACCTGACTTCAACATCACGCTGATGAGTTGTACATGCAGAAAGCAATGCATCACGAATACGATGTAAACCTTCAAATGCAAGAGAATCGGTAATTAAGGAAGCTTTTGTCGAAACATACGACTCCAACAATTGGGTAAAAGCGTCCATACCGCAAGCTGCTGTTATGTGAGGAGGTAAAGTTAGTGTAAGTTCAGGGTCAACAATGGCAATATCAGGAACAAAGTTGTCATGTCTAAGTGATTTTTTAAATCCGTTTTCACCCGTACTGCTTAAAACGGCATTTTTTGTTGTTTCGCTTCCGGTGCCTGATGTTGTTGGAATGGCAATAAAGGGGATTTTTACACCGCTATGGATTTTATTTCCGACATCTTCAAGATAGTTAAAAATAGAATCCTCAACAGGAAGCATAGCAGAAATTGCTTTACCTGCATCCACCACGCTGCCTCCGCCAACGGCAATGACAACTTTTATTCCTTTTGTTCGGTTTCTCTTTGTAACATCATCAATAAAATCCGGGTTGGGTTCATTATGAATTGATACAAAAGAAAATTTAATATCTTCATTACGGAATTGTTTAACAAGGTCATCTGATTTGCCTGACTTCTTCAATGATTCTGCTCCGGTTACGACCAGAACATTTGAACCGAATTTTTTTGTTAGTCTGCCTGTTAAGGAAAATTTCCCTGCCCCGAAATGAATCTCAGGAGTTTTAGCAAAGTGAAAATTATCTGCCATAATTAATTAAAAGTACCTAAAGTTATATGTTATATGTTAGTTTTTAATCCCGAAGTTTCGGGAATTAGTAAAATTATTGGTTTTTAAATTTGCTATTTACATTTTATGCAAACAGATTACTTTATGCTTAATCCCCTGTCGTGGTTCAGCCATCCAGCCGGCAACAGTTTCGCGCCATTTAAGGTAATGTGGCGTTTCTTTATGTTTTACGGCAGCCTCCTCCGATTCATAGGCTTCATAAAGAATAAACCTGCCAGGCTCTTCTGCATTTTGAATTACATCGAACCTGAGGTTGCCGGTTTCTGTTATTGAACCTTTATGATTTTCTTTTGAAGCTCTGATGAAGTCATTAATATGCTCCTTTTTTACCCGAACATTAACTATTGTTACAATCATAATATAAAGTATTGTTTTATCTGTTATCTTAAAGAAATCAGAACTACTAACATTTAACAAATAACAATTAACTTTTAACATTTAACATTTAACATTTTGTCACTTTCGTCTTTTATATCACTAATCCACTTTCCAATCTGAACCGGCTCGAATGCTTTTAGCTTCTCTAATAATTCATCGGCATTATCATCAACTACAATATTATTCCTGTGCTCCTCTCTTACAAATCTCTCATCAACTGCATGGTCAAGAAATTTCAGGAGACTATCAAAATAACCGTTAACATTGAACAAGCCAATAGGTTTATCGTAAATTCTTAATTGGCTATAAGTTAAAACTTCAGAAAGTTCATCCAATGTTCCGAATCCTCCGGGAAAAGCCACGAAAGCATCTGAAAGTTTTGCCATCAGGTTTTTACGCTGATGCATATTTTCAACTATATGCAGCTTTGTTAAATTATCATGAGCTATTTCAAGATCAACAATACTTCTTGGTATAACACCCTCACATTTTCCACCACAGTTAAGAACACTGTCAGCCAAAACGCCCATCAGTCCTACTTTTCCTCCTCCAAAAACCAGGGTGATATTATTTTCAGCTAATAACTTTCCAAACGACCTTGCATGGATTTTATATATCTCATTCTTCCCGGTATTGGAACCACAAAACACACAAATGCTTTTCATGAATTTTAAATATTAAAAATTTATAAAATTATCGCAAAAATAAGAACATAGCATTGCAAAATAATTAAAAAAACTGAAAATTAATTAAATTATTTCTATAATCATTTTTATATATTTTTGTACTGGTAAAACAAATGCTTTGTGATTCGGCATTGCCTGATGATAATGATTATTTTTGGCAAATTTCGGCCTTTACACAAAACAAAATTATGTAATATGTTAAAAAAAATAACCATCATTCTCGTATTATTAGCTTTTATATCATGTCGGCAAGACACAATACAATTTCCTGAAACATCAGAAATTATTGGGCTGGCAACTCCCATAATGTTGAATCCGGAAGAAACGGAAATCGTTCTTGAGGATTATTTTACAGATGTAAGCCTGATTGATTCGGTTTCAATTCCTGAACAGTTGGATGGGAAGTTAACAGAAGATAAAAAATATCTTCTGGTTTGGAAAAAAGCAGAAATCCTCCCTTATTTGATGGTTCTGAAAGTTTGGGTTAAGGGATTTCCCTATGTTATCTTATTAAAGAAGTCGGAAAAATTAAAATACACTCTGATATTTGATCCGAAAGGGCATAATTATCAGAATGTCAGCTTAGCCGGAGAAATGAACGGCTGGAATCCGAAGAACACGCATTTTAAATTGACAGATGGCAAATGGCAGATTGAATTGTTGCTATATCCCGGCAGATACCAGTATCAACTTGTGCCGGATAAAAATTGGTTGCTTGATCCCGGAAACCCTGATTCGGTTGATAACAACATTGGCGGTTATAACTCATTGCTTATTGTAGGCGAAGATTTCAATAATAAATTACCAAAGCTGTTTACTTACAAATATGAAGACAATCTTGTGGCGCTTGGAGTTAAAAATAACCCGGACAAGATTATTGTTTTTTGGCAAAATTACCAGTTGCCTGATGAGAAAATATTGTTCAAAGACAGTATCATCAGTTTCTCCATCCCTAATAAAGCAAAAAATTTCAAACGTTCATTCCTTAGAATATGGGCAGAAAATGAATACGGAGCTTCAAATGATATTTTAATTCCATTAGATAAAGGAAAAATAGTAAACAATGTAAAAGAGTTGAGCCGTGAAGACTGGGAAGCTGCCGTATTATATTTCCTGATGATCGACAGGTTCAATAATGGAAAAACCGATAATGATTTTCATGTTGATGATCCTGAGATACTGCCCAAAGCCAATTATTATGGTGGAGATATTATTGGTATCACTCAAAAGATCAGGGACGGGTATTTCGAGGATTTAGGAATAAACACTATCTGGCTGTCCCCGATTACTCAAAATCCTTTAGGGGCTTATGGTTTATGGCCTGAACCAAGAACAAAGTTCTCCGGTTATCACGGTTATTGGCCCGTATCATCATCTAAGGTAGATTTCCGGTTTGGAACGGATGATGAATTGAGGGAACTGGTCAATACAGCTCATGAGAACAATATGAATGTTATTCTTGACTATGTTGCAAATCATGTTCATGAATTGCATCCGGTTTATCAGCAACACCCCGACTGGGCAACCGACCTGTATCTTCCTGACGGATCACTGAATACTGAAAAGTGGGATGAGTATCGTTTAACTACCTGGTTTGATACTTTCCTGCCCACACTTGACTTATCCCGTCCTGATGTGGTGGACGTGATGACTGATTCAGCCGTATTCTGGATTCAGAACTATGATATGGACGGTTTCAGGCATGATGCCACAAAACACATCCCAGAAATATTCTGGCGCACTCTAACTAACAAACTGAAAAAAAATGTAGTAATTCCTCAAAAAAAGCGAATTTATCAGATTGGAGAAACCTATGGAAACAAGGAATTAATAGGGAGTTATGTTAGTTCGGGAATGGTTGACGGGCAGTTCGATTTTAATGTTTACGATAATGCCGTTGCAGTTTTTGCCAGGGATGAAGAACCTTTTGAAAAATTAGTCAATTCTTTACAAGAAAGCCTGGATTATTATGGTTACCACAATTTGATGGGCTACATTACCGGTAACCAGGATAAACCGAGATTTATTTCATTAGCCGGTGGCGACCTTAAGTTCGGAGAAAATTCAAAACTCGCCGGATGGACAAGAGATATCGGAGTCGGCGATAGGGTAGGGTATAAGAAATTGCAATTACTAAATGCCTTTATTCTTACAATTCCGGGTGTGCCGTCGATCTACTATGGTGATGAAATAGGTATGCCGGGAGCCAATGACCCTGACAACCGCAGAATGATGCGCTTTGATGATTTGGTTACTGAAGAAAAGCAAACAAGAGAAATTACCAAAAAACTCATCCACCTTCGCCGTAACAATCTTGTTTTGATATATGGTGATTTTGAATTGCTCTATATGGATAAAAAAACTTTAGCCTTTGCAAGGACGTATTTTGATAAAATTGTAATAGTCGTTTTCAATAAAATGTCTAAGCCTCTGCCATTAAGTTTTGATTTACCTGAAAGGTTTGAAAATTCAACACTTAAAGCCAATTTTGGGTCTCAATACAATTTGGATGGCACGGACTTGAAAATAATTTTGGAAGGGAATTCGTTTGAAGTGCTGATGAATTAATTACATCGTTGTTAACTCCTGGTTCATCTGATGAATAATAATTACCTTTGTTACCATGGCTGGCAATACTTTCGGTAAAATATTCAAATTAACCACTTTTGGCGAATCCCACGGAAAAGCCATCGGTGGGATAATTGATGGTTGTCCTGCAGGGCTTGAAATTGATTTTGATTTTATTCGGGATGAACTCGACAGGAGGAAACCGGGGCAATCAGCATTGACAACCCAAAGAAAAGAAAGCGATAATGTTGAATTTCTTTCAGGAATTTTCGAAGGAAAAACAACCGGAACCCCAATTGCATTTCTGATTTGGAATGAAGACCGGGATTCAAAGGATTATGATCACCTGAAAGAGGTTTATCGCCCCTCCCATGCAGATTTTACTTTTGAACAAAAATACGGTGTCAGGGATCACAGGGGTGGAGGAAGATCATCGGCACGTGAAACCGCAGCAAGAGTGGCAGGTGGTGCTTTTGCTAAGCTCTTGCTTCAAAGGGAAGCTATTAAGATTACCGCTTTTGTATCACAAATAGGAAATGTTATTTTAAATAAAGATTATAAATATTTTGATATTAAAACAATTGAATCATCGCCTGTCCGTTGTCCTGATAAGGATACTTCTGACAGGATGGTAAAACTTATTGAGAAAGTTAAGTCGGAAGGTGATACAATCGGAGGTGTAATAAGCTGTTTTATTCAGGGAGTACCTGCCGGTTTGGGAGAACCTGTTTTTGACAAGTTGCAAGCCGACCTTGCAAAAGCCATGCTCAGCATTAATGCCGCTAAAGGATTTGAATATGGTTCGGGCTTTAGAGCTGCTCAAATGAAAGGTTCGGAACATAATGATCTATTTGAAAAGGCAGGTGATAAAATAGTTACAAAAACCAATTATTCCGGCGGTATTCAGGGAGGAATTTCAAACGGACAGGATATTTATTTCAGGGTAGCTTTTAAACCTGTGGCAACTTTGATGATGGATCAGGAGACAGTAAATAAAAAGGGAGAGAAAGTTATTCTGAAAGGCAGGGGAAGACACGATGTTTGTGTGGTTCCACGCGCTGTTCCAATTGTTGAAGCCATGGCAGCGCTGGTTATGGCTGATTTTTATTTAAGGAATGAAATTAAAATATAAATTTTCACCTCACCCTAACCCTCTCCTCAAGGAGAGGGAATAATAAGGGGGAGAAAGAAAACATTTCTTATCCCTTATGGATAGGGAAGAATTTTAGTGAGGATTTAAAATAATACCACAATATTATTTCCTCTCCCTCTGGGAGAGGATTAAGGTGAGGGGAAATATACTAAGTGAAAAGGAATTTAAAAAAGAACATAAAACAAAATAATATGAAAACATTTCTCAAGATTATCGGAATTTTAGTAATTATCATTATCGCCCTAACATTCATTTTACCTGTAATATTTAAAGGTAAAATATTTGAACTGGCTAAAGAAGAAATCAATAAAAACGTACGGGCGAAAGTTGATTTCACTGATCTGAACCTTTCTCTGTTCAAGAGTTTTCCTAATTTTACTCTTAGCCTCAAAGGGCTTACCGCTGTTGGCAATGAAGAATTTGAAAAAGATACCCTTGCCAATATTCAAACCATCGATATAACCATTGGACTGTTTAGTGTTATTGGAGGTGATAACTATGAAATAAAAAGGATAAGGATAATCCAGCCGGATATTCTGGTAAAAATACTTGAAGACGGAAAGGCAAACTATGATATTGCCGTTCAAACTGAGGAAGAAAAAGAACCGGAGATAACTACAGAAGAAGAAGAATCAGCATTTGCAATTACTTTAAAACGATTGGAAATTACTAATGCGAATATAATTTATGCTGATGCTTCTCAAAGCATGACGCTCAAAATAATTGATCTGGATCATACATTAATGGGGAACTTAAGTGAAGATTTTACTACCCTTAGAACAAATACAACAATCGGCAAACTAACATTTAATTATGATGGTATTAATTACCTGAACAATGCCCGGCTGAAATACAAAGCCAATATTGATGCAGACCTGAAAAATGAGATTTACACGATTAAAAAAAATGAACTAAGACTGAATGAACTTTACCTGAATTTTGACGGGTCAGTTTCAATGATTAACGATGACATTAACTTGGTTCTCACCTTTAATACTCCGAAAACAGAATTCAAACACCTGCTTTCGCTTGTTCCTGCTATTTATGCAAAAGATTTTGAAAATATTGAGACAAAAGGAAGCTTGTCATTAGATGGTAATGTAAAAGGAATTTATAATGAAAATAACCTGCCGTCTTTTAATCTGAACCTTAGTGTCGATAATGCGATGTTCAAGTATCCCGACCTTCCAAAGGCTGTAACTGATATCAATGTTCAAGCTAAAATCGCAAACAAAGGCGGTGTTGCCGATAACACTATTATTGACATTTCAAAATTCCATTTAAAATTGGGAAGCAATCCGGTTGATATAAGTATGCTGATCAAAACTCCTGTTTCAGATCCTGAAATAGACGGAAAGATAAAAGGAAAGCTTGACCTGGCATCAGTAAAAGATTACTATCCTCTTGATAAAGGCGAGGAGCTATCCGGTACATTTCTCACCAACATTACTTTACAGGGTAAGATGTCATCAATCGAAAACGAACAATATGAAGATTTTACTGCTATCGGTTCAATGCTTGTGAAAGGTCTGAAATATAAATCGGGATACGTAAACGAACCGGTTGAGATCAGCAATGCACAGCTCAACTTTTCACCGCAATACCTGGATTTGGTTTCGTTTAAATCGAAAATCGGGAAAAACGATTTTAATGCAAAAGGCAAGCTCCGGAATTATATAGCTTATGTTTTTAAAGATGGAAAACTAAAAGGCGAACTCGAAACAACTTCTAAGTATTTTAATGTATCTGCACTCATGCCTAAAGAGGAAGAAATAGCCGGATCACCCGAAATTTCATCCGACAGTGTTTCCATGTCGGTTATCGAAGTCCCTGCCAATATTGAGTTTTACATGGACACGAAATTTAATGAACTTCTTTATGATAACATTGAAATGGAAAATGTATCGGGGCAGTTGGAAATGAAAGACAAAAGAGTGGTTTTAAAAAATTTGCGAATGAACCTGCTGGAAGGCACAATGAGAGTTAATGGCACTTATAGCACAGTTATTCCTGAAAATCCGGCGATTGATCTTAACCTTGATCTAAATCAAATCGACATTCAGCAAGCATATAATACCTTTAGTATTATATCGGAATATGCACCGATTGCGAAAAAGACATCAGGTAAATTTTCTGTTAAAATGAACCTGAAATCTGCATTGGATAAGGAAATGGAACCAATATATGAAACTATGAATGGTGGTGGGGAACTTTCGACAAGCAGGATTACAATAAAAGACGTTAATACCCTGAACAAAATAGCCGATGCCCTGAAATTTGAGAAGATAAAAAGTATGGTCATTGATAAAATATTGTTTCAATTTAAATTTGTAGATGGGAAAATTCTTATTGAGCCATTTGATATTAAGTATGAAAATATTAAAGCAAATTTAGGAGGTTGGACAGGGTTTGATCAATCAATTGATTATGTAATGAACCTTAACATACCAAGAAAAGAGTTTGGTTCGGCAGCAAATAATGTTTTAAATAACCTGGTAAATGAAGCGAACAAGCAGGGAGCAGATTTCAGCCTCGGCGAAACGGTTTCTTTGGATGTATTGATAGGTGGCACATTATCAAATCCTGAAATAAAAACCGGTTTGAAAGAAAGCGGGAAAAATATTGTGGAAGATGTAATAAAACAGGTTGAAGAAGAAATAAAGAAAAAGCAAGAAGAAATAACAAAACAGGCAAGAGAGCAAGCGCAAAAAATTTTGGATGATGCGGATAAACAAGCGAAGAAAGTCATTCAGGAAGCAAAGAAACAAGCGGAAAATATCAGGAAAAATGCAAATGATGCTGCTCAAAAGCTGAGGGATGAAGCCGACAAACAAGCAAAACAGATTGAACAAGAAGGTAAGAAAAAAGGATTCCTGGCAGAGGCTGCTGCAAAAGAATCGGCTAAAAAAATTCGCTCCGAAGCCAACAAACAAGCAAACAATCTGACGAATGAAGCTGATAAGCAAGCGAACACTGTTGTTAATAAAGCCAATAAAGAAGCAGATAATATCAGAAAGAAAGCACAGGAAGAAGCAGACAAGCTGCTGGGGCGTTAGTTAATCGTTAGTGGTTAATTGTTAATGGTTATTTTTTCTGGATACCTGATTCATTATAATAGATACTTTTTTCTTGGCTCTTGGCTCTAATCAACCTACACCAAAAGTATGACCTCAGTTAATAAAAAATATAAATCTCAACAGAAGACTACAAACCCAATTCACCCTAAATCCCTTATTTTCCTTATTACCCTTATTACCCTTATTTCCCTATTTCCTGTTACAAACCTTCACTCTCAAACCACCTCTCCCTGCCCCGAAATTAAAAACGAAAGAGCAGATAAAGTTTATGATAAAGCGATAAGGGCATTTAGGCAAAGAAATTATTCTGAAACCATCAGGCAATTAAATGATGTTATTTATATTGAGCCTGATTATGCAGATGCATATTTTGTCCTTGGATTGATTTACATTAAGGAACGCAGGATGAATCTGAAAGCTGCAAAAGAGAATTTTATTAATGTCATTAAGCTGTGTCCCGATTATGACATTTACGCTTATTATCACTTAGCAAGAATAACTTATGGTGCACAGGAATATGATAAAGCGTATGATTATATTAGTATTTTTCTTGAAGATATTGATAAGATAAGAACTGATGAAGACTATGATGAAGCGGTAAGGATACAGGACTTCGCAAAATTTTATGAAAAAATGTTAAAAAACCCTGTTCCATTCAACCCCAAACCCGTACCAGGGATTTCAACGGAGTATGATGAATATCTTCCAATAATATCTCCTGATAACGAAATGGCACTATTTACCCGTAAAATAAAAATTCCACCGAGGAAGGATGATATAACTCCAAGGATGTCATTTAAAGAAAGATTTATGTATAGTTACAGGCAGGATGATGAATTCAACAGGGGACAAATAATGCCTTTTCCTTTTAACAGGCACGATAATGAAGGAGGTGCCACACTTACTATTGATAACAGGTTATTGTTTTATACTCTTTGCAAGTACACAAAAGACATGCGTTATTATAACTGTGATATTTGTTATTCGGAGTTTAAAAACGGGGTATGGACAGAAATACAAAGTGTAGGCAATAATGTAAATCTTTCAAATGCATGGGATTCGCAGCCATCCATTACTTCGGATGGAAAAACTTTGTATTTTGTAAGTGACAGGGAAGGAGGTTATGGTGGTTATGATATTTACCGTACGCATAAAGATAATAAAGACGAATGGAGTATTCCTGTGAACCTCGGAACCGTAATAAATACAAGAGGAAATGAAAAATCACCGTTTATTCATACCGACAGCCAAACTCTATATTTTTCGTCGGATGGATTGATGGGATTGGGGGGCTATGATATTTTTTATTCGAAATTTAAGGAAAATGGTTCCTGGTCCGAACCTGAAAATATTGGCTACCCTATTAATTCTTATGATGACGACGTAGGCTTTTTTGTTAGTACCGATGGTCATTACGGTTATTTTGCCTCAAACAAATTCGCAGGATTCGGCGGATGGGATTTGTATTCTTTTGACCTTTATGAAGAAGCCAGACCGGAAAAAGTATTATTTGTGAAAGGAAAAATAAATGACGAAAATAATACAGGATATAAAAACACACATGTTGAACTGAAAAATATAGAATCAAAAGGGATAACTAAAATTCCGGTCGATTCGGTTACAGGGAAATACGTGGCTGCGGTTCTGTTCAGAAATGATTATATAATGACGGT
>JACKQG010002730.1_pt1 | contig 22592 bp, 19 predicted proteins | sample 8237621 | NCBI WGS metagenome assembly JACKQG01 (sample SAMN15677084, study PRJNA649215) | marine metagenome | biome: marine; feature: Black Sea; material: saline water; isolation source: suspended particulate matter (SPM) from the Black Sea western gyre | collected 2013-06-09/2013-06-10 | depth... | reverse complement strand
CAGGACATTCGTACCGGTGATATCCGATGGCATAAGGTCCGGCGTAAACTGCACGCGTTTGAAGCTCACGTCCAGGATTTGGGCCAGTGTGCTGACCATCAGCGTCTTGGCCAATCCGGGGACGCCCTCCAGCAGGCAATGGCCGCGGGTGAAGATAGCTGCGAAAAGCTGTTCGATCACTTCGTGCTGACCGACGATTACTTTCTGGAGCTCTTGCCGCATCACCTGACGATGCTGGGCGAACTCCTGCAAAATGTCGCCGATACTGCGTTGCTTGATTGTCACCGGGATCCTCGAATGTCGTGGGGGCGACGATGTTGTACGATATCGCCGCCGGTTCCGCGTATCCTCGTTTAACCCGAAGCCGGAGGCGATGGCGTGCGATGCATGTGGACCGTCCATCCTACATCCCGCCATCGCCTCCGGCTTCGGGTTAAACGAGATGTGTGGACAATTCAGCTACGGAGATTCTAGCGGCCGCGGCAAATGTCAGCAACGCGGCGCATTTCGCGTTGCCGACGTAACCTGTGATCCCTATGATGTTTATGTCGACCCAAACGGGGGCGTTTTTGAAGGAACCGAACATGCCGACTGGATTCACCCGACGGTTGCTGTTCATCGGTGCGATCATTGCGATTGTGAGGCCGGCGCATGCGGAGATCACCGCCGAACAAGTTCGGCAGACGATCGAGCGCGGCGTCGCGTACCTGAAGAGCCAGCAGATGAAGCCGAACGGCAAATGGCCCGAACGACCGGGTTACCGCGGCGGGCTATCGGCGCTTTGCACGTTGGCACTGCTGGAGTGTGGCGAGCCGGTCGATTCGCCCGCAGTCCAGAAAGCCCTGTCGCATTTGCGTTCTCTAGATGAACTGCGGGACACGTATTCGACGGCCACGCAGATCATGGCCTTTGCCGCGGCCGAACCGCAAAAGGACCTGCTGTTGATTCGACGACGGGCGGAATGGTTGGAGAACGCCCAGGTTCTTGACGGCGACCGGGCCGGTGCCTGGACGTATTTCGCCCGCGTCGGGCGGCGCACGGGCGGCGACAACTCGAACAGCCAATTCGCGGTGCTTGGGCTACACGAGGCGGAGTTGGCCGGCGTTGAAATCAACGAACAGACATGGGAACGGGCGTTAAGGTACTGGAAAAGTTGCCAGCGTCCTGACGGATCGTTTGGCTACTACAAGGACGCCGAGGGCGTGCCCAAGGCGGCTTCGACCGGCAGCATGACCTGCGCAGGTGTCGCGGCCCTGGCAATTGCCTCGGGCAAGAAACACGAGGGCGACGCGCGAGTCGAAGGCGGTACCGTGCGATGTTGCTGCGACCAGCAAGACAACAGCGACGTGGAACGGGGCCTTCAGTGGCTCGGGCGGCATTTCTCGGTGAACGTGAATCCCGGGCCGGCAAGCGGCGCCCGCATCAATGTAGACATCAGCGTGTCCGGACGCTTCTATTACCTCTACGGCATGGAAAGAGTCGGGCGTCTGACAGGACATCGCTTTATCGGCCGGAACGATTGGTATCGCGAAGGGGCTGATGCGCTGGTCCAGGACCAACTCAGGGACGAGCTTGGCCTCGGTGGCTACTGGCAAGGCAAGGGGCATGGGGAAGAGAATCGGCTGATCGCCACCTCGTTCGCGCTGTTGTTCCTCGCCAAAGGGAGGCGGCCGGTTGTCATTGCCAAGCTGAAACACGGCTATGGCAACGACTGGGATCGTCACCGCAGCGCCGTCCATAATTTGACTCGAAAGGTCGAGCGGAGTTGGCAACAAAGCGACCCAAAGTGGCGACAGAAGCTCACTTGGCAAACCATCGACGTGAGCGCCGCCACGCTGGAGGATCTGTTGGAGACGCCCGTGCTGTTCATCAGCGGCAGCCAGGGGCTGGATCTGGAGCGCGAGCACAAGGACAATTTGAGGGACTACGTCAATCAAGGCGGATTTCTGTTTGCCGAAGCGTCCTGCGCCGGCAAGAAGTTTGATCAGGATTTCCGCGCTCTGATGAAAGAACTCTTCCCGAACAGCTCGTTGCGATTGTTGCCCGAGGACCATGCCATTTGGTACGCCGAACAGAAGGTCGATCCCAAGTACATGCGTCCCTTGTACGGGATCGACGCTTGCTGCCGAACCAGCGTCGTGTACTGCCCAAAAGATCTTTCCTGCTATTGGGAATTGGACCGCGGTCGGCGAAAGACAGGATACCCCCAAGCGGTCCAAAACGAAATCGGCGCCTGTCTGGCCATCGGCGCTAATGTCCTTACGTACGCCACGAATCGGCGGATCAAGAACAAGCTGGATCGCCCGCGGATTTCACGTCGTGCCGCCGGGCAGCAAGAGCCGGAGCGGGCGGTGCTGGTAATCCCAAAAATCAAGCACGGTGGCGGCAGCAACGACGCCGTCAACTCGTTGCCCAATCTGCTGGAAGTGATCAGTGCTGAAGTGGATGTGCGGCTTAGCACCGAACAAAGACTCGTGTCGCTGACCGATACGCAACTCTATGAATCCCCCATCGCCTTCGTTCATGGACGCCGGGACTTCCGTTTGTCGCCCCTGGAGCGACAGGCGTTGGCGACGTATCTGGAGCGTGGCGGTTTCCTGTTCGGCGACGCCATCTGCGCAAGCAAGCAGTTTGCCACCGCGTTTCGGCGCGAAGTCAAAGCGGCTTTGCCCGAAGCGGAGTTCGTCCGGATTCCCGCGAATCATCCTCTGTTCACGAAGGAATCCCGTGGCTACGATCTGTCGACGGTAACGCTGCGCGATCCGCAGATTCGGACGGACGGAGACCCGCTGAAGTCCAAGTTGACCAAGGTCAAACCGCTTCTGGAAGGCGTCGAAATCGACGGACGGTTGGCCGTAGTTTTCTCGCCCTACGACATCAGTTGTGCCATGGAAAACCACGCGTCGCTCGAGTGTAAGGGATATATTCGGGCCGACGCGGCCCGGATGTGCGTTAACATCGTGATGTTTGCCTTGCTGCAATGAGTCGTGCGAACGAGAGGTGTGATTGATGCAAGTACTGCTGCTTGTGGACATCCAGAATGACTTCGTGCCCGGCGGTGCATTGGCCGTGCCTGACGGCGATCAAGTGATCTCCGTGGCCAATGCGCTGATTCCGCGGTTCGAGCTGGTGGTGGCGACGAAGGACTGGCACCCGGCCGATCACGGTAGCTTTGCCAGGCAGCATCCGAATCACAAAATCGGTGACGTGATCGACCTGCATGGTTTACAGCAGATCTTGTGGCCGGACCACTGCATCCAGAACACTGCGGGAGCCGAGTTTGTTGAAACGTTGGATACGGACGACATCGATCGCGTTTTCTTCAAAGGGACGGATGCGGACATCGACAGCTACAGCGGCATCTTCGACAACGGCCGACGGAAGGCGACGGGGCTGGGCGAGTACTTGCGCGAGAGCGGCATTCGTGACGTGTACGTCATGGGGCTGGCGACGGACTACTGTGTGAAGTTCACCGTCTTGGATGCGTTAGACTTGGGCTTTCACGTCCATGTGATCGAAGACGGTTGCCGCGGGGTGGACCTGAAACCCGGAGATTCGGCAAGAGCGATCGAAGAGATGCGCAAGGAGGGCGCCTACATTGTCCGAAGCGATCAGATAGCGAGGCGAGGTCGCGTGGGCCCATCGCAACCCGAAGTGTAAGCGAGGGCTGACAAGCGAGTTGTCCTCGCTAACGCTTCGGGTTGCGATCACGCACTGGGTCGCGAAGTCCCCGGCTCATGAATAACGAGCTACGGATTTGGCGAACCGCCCGGAGACATGCCCAACTCGTCAGCGATCTGGGCCATGGCGTCGATGACGAACTGGATGTGTTCGTTCAAATCCACGCCCAAGTCTTCGGCACCGCGGACGATGTCCTCGCGGTTGATGGCGGCGGCGAACGCCTTTTGCTTCATCTTCTTGCGAACGCTTTTGGCCTTCATGCCGTGAATTCCGTCTGGGCGAACGGCCGCAACCGCACTGATGAACCCCGCCAACTCGTCGCAGGCATACAGTGTCTTGTCCATGAGCGACACTCGTGGACAATCCTCCAGATAGTCGGCGTGGGACTTGATCGCATAGATCACGTCCTCGGGGTATCCGCGTTCGGCCAGGATTTCGGCACCTTTCAGCGGATGGTCCGGCGGATTGGGCCACCGCTCGTAGTCGAAGTCGTGTAGCAGGCCGACGATACTCCATTTCCGCTCGTCTTCGCCATAGCGGCGGGCGTAGGCTCGCATAGCGGCCTCCAACGCCAGCATGTGACGGCGGAGACTATCGCTTTTGGTGTATTCGCACAGAAGGGCGTACGCTTCGTCCCGGTTCATGGTCGATTCACTTCTAGGCTTCGAATTTGCTTCGCCGCGGCTGTAACGGGTCTTCTTTTTCTTCCACCGTCTGCTCTTCACGCCACGGCTTCTTCTGCTGGTAGCTCTCCAGTTCTTTCTTCAACTGCTCGTCCACTTCCTCGTCTCCGCTGCCCAATTCGACGGCCTTTGTCGACCACTTAATCGCTGTCTTGAAATCGCCGGTTTCTGCATAAGCGGCCGCGAGCGTGCTGAGGATATGGGGCTTCTTGTACTCCGTGACTTCGCAAGCCTTGGTCGCCAGCGTGATCGCACGCTTGCCGTCCCGCAGTTCATCCACCGGCGAGGTAGCCAAGACCCAAGCGAAGTTATTTAGAATACTGTCGTTTTCTGGTTGCTGTTTGAAGACGATTTCGAAATCGGCGATGGCTTCCTTGTGGTCACCGACACTCAGCAGCGTGTCGGCTCGCGCCTGACGAGCCAGCCAGTTGGTCTCGTCCTCCGCAAGAATCTTGGTGAAGATCTCGATGGCTTTGCTGGGCTGGTCATCTTGAAGGTAGAGCCCGGCGAGTTGCATGCGCCACGGGACGTTTTCTGGATCCCGCTGCAACAGCGATTTCATGTCTGCGACGGCATCGCCCGGCTTGCCCTGTTCGGCCAAAATCAGGCTGCGAATCAGAAGTGCCTGGGGTAAGTTCGGGCTCAGGATTAGAGCACGCTCGACGTCATCTTTTGCAGCGTCCAGGTTCTCCTCGGACACATGCACCCTGGCCCGAATCAACAGTGCCGAGATGTCGTGGGGTTGCACCTTCAACGCCTTGTCCAGGTCTGCAAGCGCAGCCTTGGCATCGTCCTTGATCAAGTGCAACCGGGCACGCAGCGTGTAGGCCAATGACGAATCCGGTTTCAGCTTGATGGCCTTCTCGACGTGCTTCAACGCTTCGTCGAATTTCTCCATATTGGTCAGCGCCTCGGCCAGCGCCAAACGGGCGGTGGTGTTTTCTTCGTCATTCTCAATCAGGCTATTGAAGTCGGCAATGGCCTTGTCGAAATCGCCTTGATCCATGTAAGTCAAGGCACGACCTTTCCATGCATCGGCATTCGTGGGATCCAATTGAATCGCTTGGCTGTAATCCTCCAGACGAGCCTCGGTCTTCTCTCGAAGCTGCGCTCGCAACACAATAGCCGCCGCCTTTTGGGTCCGATTTTCGTCAAAAGCACTCGCCGCGGCACTTGCCGCCTTGATCGCCCGCTCGCGGTCGCCGCCGGGCAACACGTTCAAGCGACCGATCAGCATGTGAGCATCGCCGAACCCCGGATCACGTGTCACCACTTTCTCCAAATCCCGCAATGCGAACTGTCGCAACACGGGCCACCGGCGATCCGGCGGCGATTGCTCCAGGACGGGGCCGCAGAGGCGTTGGGCGTGCTGGTACAGAGTCGCCGTCAGCAACTTCGTGGCGAACTCCCGGTTGGCTTCGTCCAGGCCCTTTTTAAGGGCACTCTCGCACAGTTTGGAGACCTTTTCCAGGTCCGCCAGCGACTTGGCCCCGATCTTCAATTCGTTGGCCTTATCCAGATCGGCCAGCCCCTCGTTTTCCGCTCGGACGGGGCACGCAAGCAGGGCGACGGACACGCATGCAACCAGCAAACCGAATGAACATTTGCGAATCATAGATCTGCCTCCTAAGGGTCTCATGGGCCGCGACGAGAACGTGGACGCGAACCACTCTAGCCGACATATTATGGCGCAATTGTGGTCAGAAGGCTATCCGAGAGCATCCGGTAGATGCACTGGGAGACGGAACGCGGTCGCAGAAGTCGATCTTGGTAGCCGAAGTTGTTATAATACATCTAGTTCGGAAACGAATCTTGTTGCCGATTGCGGGGCCCCCTGGTCTTTTTGGGGGTCGCATCGGGAGGGCGTGATGACTGTCGCCGAACCGGCCTTCGAAATGCTAATCCTCTCGCCCGAACTGGCGGGAACGCTTATGTCGCCCGACGAGTTTGACTCGGTCGAAGACTGGGACGATGACTACACTTACGAACTCATCAATGGGGTGCTGGTCGTGACGCCTCCCGTATCCGACCGTGAACGTGGCCCGAATGACGAACTGGGGCATCTGCTTCGCACGTATCGAGACAACCACCCTAAGGGCCATTGCCTCGATCTTACCCTATTCGAGAGCTTGGTTTGCACGCCCAATAATCGCCGACGAGCGGATCGCGTCATTTGGGTAGGACTTGGTAGAACACCGAACCCAATCCGCGACATTCCAACTATCGCTGTGGAATTCGTTTCGGAGGGAAAACGCAACCGTCGGCGCGACTATCTGGCCAAACGAGAGGAGTACATGGCCGCTGGCGTCAGAGAGTACTGGATATTCGATCGGTTTCGGCGAATTCTGACTGTTGTTCGTCCCAACGAACCGGACGTGATTGTCAAGGAGACCGAATCATACCGGACTCCGTTGCTTCCCGGGTTCGAGCTACCGCTGCACAAGTTACTGTCCGTTGCCGACTCCCTCGAACAATCCGCGTCTGATGACTGAGCGCCCCTCACGCCCGCCCGTGGGATGCCGCCCAACTGGTGATTCTGGTTTTCTCCGCTTACCTTGGCCTTAACCGCTCGTCACATCATCCTGCGTCCACCGACCGTCGACGTATCGCCACGCGGTGCCATTGGGGTTCTTGTCCTGCAGACACGCGGGCAGCCGATGCGGCCTGACGTTGTCATAGCACTCGAGCATCGAGAATCGCGCCAGCGAAGCCGGAATCCCGACGGCTGTGAATCCCGGATGTCCCGTCGCCGGGTAGGGGCCGCCGTGGTTCATGGCCGGGCTAATGGCCACGCCCGTGGGCATCTTGTCGTTCAACAAGCGGCCGACGCGCCCGCGCAGATGCGGCGCGATCTGATCGTAGGCTTCGTCGTCTGAACCGGCGGTGTCCGAATAAACGCAGCCGGTCAGATTGCCTTCCAAGCGGCCGATTGCCGCACAAACCTGATCGACATCGTCGGCGACGACCAGCAGCGACGTGTTGCCGAATGCCTCGGTCTGCAATGCTTCCGCATTGGCCAGAAACTCCTCGCCCGTGACGCTCAACAGGGTATTTGCGTGGCTGTACCCCTGCCCGCCGCCTTCGGTATCGCCGACGATGACCTTCGCACCGGCTTCCTTCAGCACGTCGAGGTTCGCTCGTAGGTTCGTTTTGACGCCTTTGGATAGTAACGTGCCAACCGGAGCCTGTTGGAACTTGTCGCCGAGCATCTTGACGAACGTGCTGGTTTCTTCGCCTTTCAGCAATACCACCAATCCCGGATTGGTGCAGAACTGGCCCGTACCCATCAGGCAACTCGTCGTGAATTCGCCCGCAATTTCGTCGCTCCGCTCACGCAGCGCCCCAGGCAAGATTACCACCGGGTTGACGCTGGAAAGCTCCAGATAAATCGGTCTTCCCGCAGCATCGGCGGCGGTTTTCAATTTCAGACCGGCGCTGCGGCTGCCCGTGTAGCCGGTGGCTCCCGTCCGTGGATCGGACACCAGGCGTTCGCCGTCTGGATGGCTGGTGCGATAGATCAACTGTACGGTCCCCGGCGGCATATCGGTCGCTTGTCGAGCCGCGTCAGCTTCTTCGGCCAAGATGCGTGTGGTTCCGGGATGCGACGAATTGGCCTTCGCGATCACCGGATTGCCCGCCGCGATCGCGGCCGCGAAATCGCCGCCCGAGACGCTGCCGAAAGCCAATGGAAAATTGTTCGGACCGAAAACGCACACGGGACCGATCGGCGCGTAACAGGACCGGATGCCGGTTGCCGTGTCGATCGTCGGCATCGCCCAGGAACCCTCCCGCGCCGCGGCGGCGGCCTGACGCAACTGGTTCGTCGTCCGCGGTAACTCGACGTCAGCCAGCCGCGGCGAAACCGGTAGAGCGGTTTCCGCGTTAGCCATCTCGACCAACTCATCCCTGCGGGCCTCGATGCGCGACGCGTACTCCTCCAGGAATCGAGCGATGTCCTCGCCAGGGATGCCTCGCATTACTTCAAATGCCGCGGTCGCCGCCTCCAAAGCCGAATCGCAGTCATTCCAGGCGCTGACAGGATACTCGTCTGGCAACGATTCGCGTGTCGCGGGATTCTCTGCCCGGAACGTCGACGTAGCATCGGCTTGGCGCCACTGGCCGTCTATCAGAATTGGCTGAACGGTCATTTGTTCTCCTGCCTCTAGTCTTTGATCACCGGATTGACCAAGGTGCCGATTCCATCGATCGAGATGCCGACAAGATCTCCGGGCTCCAGGGCGAAATCGGCGTCTGGGACGATCCCCGTGCCTGTCATCAAGAACGCACCATTGGGAAACGAGTTCTCTCGTCCGAGCCAACCGATTAGATCGCCAAAGGGACGTGCCATCTGGGCCACGCTCGTCTTGCCTTCGAAAACGGCGTCACCCGCGCGGCGAATAATCATGCGGATCTCGATCGTGTCGTGCGGCGGCATCTTCCCGGCTAACGTGATGCACGGCCCCAGGCCGCAACAGGCGTCGTAGATCTTGGCCTGCGGCAGGTACAGTGGATTCTGCCCTTCGATGTCGCGGGCACTCATGTCATTGCCGATGGTGAAACCGGACAATGTCAAATGCGAACTCAGCACCAACGTAATCTCCGGCTCCGGCACCGTCCATTTCGAGTCGGTACGAACGCGCAACGGCTGGCCAGGGCCGGAGACGCGGTGGGCCGCGGCTTTGAAAAACAGTTCGGGACGAGGCGAAGAATACACGCGATCATAGCACGACGCCGCCGACTCGGACTCTTCCATACGGGCGGACTGGCTTCGCCGATAGGTCACGCCGGCCGCCCAGACCTCCTGCCTGTCGATGGGCGCGACAAGGGTCGCCGTGTCCAAGTCTATCGCGCTGCGACGGTCGACCAGAAAGTCCGCCGCCTCCAGTGGATTTTCTTCCTCCAGGATGTCGGCCAGAGACTTGAACTGACCCGCGGACAGATCGAGCGGAAGCAGCCGATCTTCGTCCAATTGGCCAACTGCCACTTCTCCGTTAGGAAGTCGGTATTTGGCGAGTTTCATGGCGGTACCAAGACTCTGGGAATTCGGATGGGCGGCAACGGCAATCGCCATTTAAGCATATGTGAGAGCGGGTTTGTAGACGCCTTGGCCCCCTGACCGATCGACTGGTGAGGCTACCGTTCACGGGGTACTAGCCAACACAGCGAGAATGGATTAGCATTCACATATCAGGGCGACTAGCTCAGTTGGTTAGAGCGCCGTCTTCACACGGCGGAGGTCACAGGTTCGAATCCCGTGTCGCCCACTGGACTGCTTCGCATTGCTCCATATCGCCGTTTATTGCGGGTTTTGGGGCTTGTTCTTTGTCTGTTGTCCCCCGTTGCCGAGTATTGTGTGCGCAAAATGCGCGCGCGAAGTGCTCGTCCGTCACTTGGCGCCGGGGTGGTAGAGTGATTCATGCAATGATACTGATTCGATTGGCCCAGGCCGAGCAGGAGGCCAGGCGCGAGTAGCGGGGTCGCGGGCAGGCTCGGAGTTCATTGTGCCCTGGGCTTGGAGGGACAGGCAGCAGTGACGGTGTGCCAGCCGTAACGAGATCGTCACTGATCAAGACATCATAGCTTTGTGCGAGTCATATCACTCGCGCCAATAGCCTACACCCACGTGCACAAACAGAGAGAAAAACCATGAGCAGTCTCTTTGAACGACTAGGTGGTGAAGCTGCGATTGATGCGGCTGTCGACCTTTTCTACGGGAAGGTACTTGAGGACGACAGGATCAAGCATTTCTTCACAGGCGTGGACATGCAGAGGCAGGCTGGTCACCAGAAGCTGTTTCTTACGTTCGCCTTTGGCGGAATCCCCGACTATCCGGGCCAAGCGATGCGTCAGGCGCACAAGCGACTCGTTGAAGAAATGGGACTCAGTGATGCGCACTTCGACGCCGTCATCGAAAGCCTCGGGAGTGCCTTGCAGGAGCTTGGTGTGTCTGAGGACCTGATTGCTGAAACAGCCAAGATTGCTGAGTCCACGCGTGACGATGTCTTGAACCGGTAGTTCCGGCCCTAATGAGATCGGCCGCCTGGAATGTTAGTTGGCACGGTTTGGCAGCCGGGTAGCCTCTCTCTTGTTCCGCTGAGGCGCATCACTGGAGGGTGTCGATGCCAGTCCTGGACTTTGTTCTGGAGTCACTCGCCGGCATCCTCTATCCTGCAAAATCGCCACGTTGGGCGCGGGCACAGAAGATTGCGGCTGTCTTGGGTGCAATCGCTTTGTTGCTGTTCGTCGTTGCCTTCATCGTTGGGCGATTCGAAGCGGCGTCATTCATGGCCAAACCCCTTGGTTTTCTTGGGGGGATAGCATTGCTCGGCTATCTCGCCATTGGCGTGGTATGCGCCATCGCCCATGAAAAAACAGGACCGTCTTGAATCGGCACGGGCATACCTCAGTATCCTCGATCACACGATCTACCCCATTCTGATTGCATGTGGGGCGTGCTTCGTGGATACTGAGTGAGTGTGGATGGCGTCGGCGAGTCCGCGTACCGTGTCGTGACCAGACTTGCCGGTGCCGGGGAGTCGTTGAGCCGCAGGGCGAGCCTAGTTCGATGCTGACCTTGTTCGTCAGATTCGCTGTCATCGCGCTGATCGGATACGTGCTTTGGCGCATCTTTCGACCGCGACATGGCGCAAGAATCGTGATTGACCAACATGGCGTCAAGCATCATGAAGGTCTTCCAAGATCGCATCGACGAGAGATCCTGGAGTTCATGGATGAACTCCCGCCGCTTGACGGAACACTCACCGTATGCGCGCAGCGAGAGCCAAATGGCTACTTGCGACTTGACTTCAGGGGTCGAGTCGATCCAGGCACGCGTCAGCAGATCCGAAACTTCTTGAATACCGTTATGTAACGAGTCAGCCGTTGAACGAGTGGTCGCGGAGCCGCCGCATTCAAAACGCGGGCCCACGCCTCGACCAGCGGCTCGACGCCTTGGGAGAGGACCTTCGTGGCCTTGTCCACTCGCCGACGGGACACGCCGGCATTGGTAAAACATATCGCTGTTCGACGCTGGTTGCCTCCGTTCGGGGCGGCGTCCGACATGCTTGGCCAGTGCAGATCACATGATTCCCCAATGGTCGCCAATCCAACGTGCGATGGTTTCCTCGCGTATCCGGACGTGCCCGACCCTGTTGCAGCGTATCTGATAGCGAATCACCTGACCGCCGAGGCTCTGGTACACGTAGATCGTGTACTCCGCGTCGCCGCGTACTTTTGCACGCGTTGGATGCGTGACGGACTGCCCTTTTCCTTTGAAGAACGTCTGCAATGCGCCCCTGTTTCGCGCCACGTCTTGGTCGGTCAGTCCTTCACCAGCAGGCGATGGAATATCCTGAACGGACGAAATCACCTTGCTTTCATAGGGAAGAACTCGCAGTACTTCCTGCAGAAAGCGAATCGCTCGGTCTGTCGTCTGGGGCTGGCCCTGTGCATCTCCGACAATGCGAGCCGCGAGGTCAAGCGTCGCGTATTCGAGGGCGCCATCGGGATGCACAACGAACGACGTATACTGATGGCCGCCAGCGAACCAGAGATGAACACAGTAGAATCCACCGTTGAATTCGAAGATCTTCAAGCCGTCTCCGCGTTCGTCGGCCAAGCCGAATGGGGCGGTGCGGTTGCCGTCGACCGGAATGCCCTCGGCTTTGAGCTTCGCCCAAACCTCCTTTCGTATGCCTGCGAGTTTGACGTACTGCTCCAGATACTCGATTGCCTTGGTGCCGAAATCGACCTTTCTGTCATCATGGACAAGCAGGAATAGCTGATGATAGAGGACAGCGGAGACGCAGCACTCCCGATAGGTGAGCTGCTTCGCGGGGAGAGTCAAGCGTTCGAGGGCGATGCCGACGTGGCGTTTCGGTTTGTATTGAGTAAGATCCTGCAGCAAATCGTCCGTTTCCGAGATCTGGCGGGCCAGACGCGATATCTCGGCGGTTTCGACGCTTCGCGGCATCACCTGCGCAGCTTGCTCACGTAAGCGAGCAAGCTTGTTCTTGAGCGTATTGATTGCTTCTCGTGAGTTGCTGGTCGCGATCGCAGGGCGACGAGGTCGGAACGGATACTTCGAGGGCGTCTCGGCCGCCGGTTGCGCTACCATGGCGGCTGACGGCGCAATCACACAAGCGATGGCTGTCAGCAATCGTAAACCGAGCATCGATTGTGATATCGTTGCGGACAACTGCATTATCCCAGAGGCAAACTAGCACGGGTTGTCGAGATTATCCTCTGCTGCGGCTGGGGTATCAAGCAAACCAGCGCCCGCGCCGGCAAAGCCCCCGAAGGGCCCGAGCCGGCCAGGTCCCTGTCGCAAGAATACAAACGGCACAGAATGCGTAGACAATGAGGGGAGGCTTAGGCTTTCTGGTTGGTGTGGAACCGATATGCCGATCGTTCATCACCGGTGGGTTTGTTTGGTGGTTGCGATTATCGTCCGCAAAAAGGGGGGGGCGAAATGAGAGTTGTTACTGTTGTGTTGAGTTTCGCGATGGTGGTTTCGCAATTCAGCGTTGCTTCTGCAGCGACTACGCAGAGTCCCCTCGTGCATGTCGCGCTAACGCAAGACAACCTTCTCCGAGGTCAACTCGTGATGCGAGGTGGACAACCCGTGTCTGGAGTCGATATCTCGATTTCGTCAGGTCAAGCCGTTGTTTGCAGGGCGACAACCGATGACCGCGGGGTCTTCGCCGCTAGGGTAGAGAGAGGCGGTGTGTACGTCCTGTCAGACGGCGAAACGTCCGCTGTGGTCGCTGCATGGACCAAGCACGCGGCCCCCCCATCCGCGAAGAATGGAGTGCTGATGGTCGCTGACGAGAACGTCTCGCGTGCCAATCTTTCGTCTCGTGGTAGAAGATTCGCGCCTCGCCGGTACGGCCTCCTCGATACGGCCGCCATTATCGGCGCGATGGGGGGTGTAGTCTATCTCGCTGCGGATGACGACGATGGAAGCTGAGGCAACGCCACGGTTTTGCTCGCCGCGGAGGGTGTCGGAACAGAGAGTTGCGATTCAGAGTGGCTTTCTGGAAAATTCCCGATAGGCTCGGAATTGGGGCCATTGCGCAGGAAGACCCAGACTCGGCCGTGGCACTGCACGCCCGGTTCCAATGCCTGCTCTTCTCGAAAATTCTTGTTCCGGATGTCGTTCAGCCGCCGCATCCGCTTGCGCAGCGTCTCAAGCTCTTGCTGACGCTGTCCAGGGTCTGTCGGCTTGGGCGTTTGAAGCACTCGGCGGTAATCGCGAAACACGGTAGCCCACGATTTCAGCAGATCTGCCTGCTGATGACGAGCTTCCTCTCGCCACTGGCTTTCTTCCTCGCTCAGTTTCTTTTCGAACTCCTCGCCGCAATCGCCGAGCACGATGTCAAGCAAGCCGTCACCATTCCAGTCGACGACGCAGATCTTCGCAAGAACGCCTCGCTGGCCTCCCTCTTTGGGTGCCGGGATGAGTGTCTCTGCAGTAGCCAGTTCCGGCCCTTTGGATGTGCCCACATTCCGGTACCAGAGGACGCTGCCGTTGCCAGCTCCGACAAGCAAGTCCAATCTGCCATCGCCATCCCAATCGGCCGCAGCCGGTCCTGCTTTGTGGTCCGGAACTTCGATCACCTCGCCAGCGGCCGTCAATTGCTCGGGTTCGCCGAAGGAGTACTGTCGGACGCTGCCGTTGTTGCGTACCAGAAAGACGTGTCCACGGCCGCCTCCCACTAGTAGATCAATATCGCCATCCGAGTCCCAGTCTACGGCGTGAACGGCCGACCACCCCTCGGGATCGACAGGCTTGCCCATGGAGTCTTTGATGACTTGGCGCGGCGCGAATTTCCCCGGCCCCAGCCCGCGGAACAGGAAGATCTCGCCAAACCACGAACCCGAGATGATGTCGTTCAGGCCGTCCCCGTCCAGGTCCACAACGTGTGGGCCAAAGCCGATGCATCATCCAGCCGGGACGCGGGCCTCAGGCGCGCCGTCCTGAAAGACGAAGTAGTTCTCGAACCTCCGCTCGGCGTTCGTGCCCACGTTTCGGTAGACGCGCAACCTGCCTTGGTAGAATTCGCCCACGAGCAGGTCCTCCAGCCCGTCCCCGTCGAAATCGGCGATACATGGCGCGGCATGTCCAGAATGCTCGACATCCAACGGACTTCCTGCGACACGCACTGGAATCGGCTCTGCCAACTCAGACGAGATGCCATTCGGAGTGAAAGTCAACAGAGCAGAAACTGACAGTAAGACTCTCATCGTCCCCCTCTCTATTTCAATTCCTCGTAGGCGTTTGAAACATCCCACACGAGCGCGGTGCCGCGGTTGTCGCCAGAGACTAGTCTCTTCCCGTCCGGCGAAAAGGCCAACGAGAATATGCCGTTGTCCGGCAACTGGAACCGCTGCAATTCACTGCCGCTGTGCATGTCAAAAAGTACGATTGCTCGGTCGGCAACGCCCGGTCCTATTATGCAGCGGGGACCGCGAGCCAAGATCCGGCCATCAGGTGAGATGGCCACGCGACTGCCGGGCGTATTCGCAAGTTTCAAGCTGGCGAGCTGCTTGCCCGTGACCAGGTCCCATTTGAGAAACGAATCGTCAAACGACGGGCTTACCACAGCCGACGTCCCGAAGGGATCAAACGCCATCGAAACTCTGCGACCCTTTGACCAGACAATCCTACGTTCTTCCTTTCCAGTTTCGACGCGCCATTCACGAAAAGTACCGTCCTCGCTGCCGGACAAGAGGACTTTGTCATTGGCCGATAAAGCCATTGTCATGATGTGGCCTCTGTGTCCAGCCAATTCTCGGATCACCTTGCCGGACGATGTCTCGATCAGGTCGACGATATTGTCTTCCGGTTTCCCTGCCTCTCGGTCGAGATCCCATAGTGCGGCTGCCAACATCCGGCCATCGTGGGACGCGGTAAACGTCGACACGGGTCGGGGGAATGATAGCTTGCGAAGCAGTTTGCCACTTTGCGTATCCAGGAATAGGATCACGCCAGTGTAGTACACTGGAGGTTCTGGAGGGCCAATGCCACTTGCGACAAACGTGTTCTCCTGCGGCGGAAACGCGACGGACATAAACTGTGCGCGGGCAAGCTTGTACCTGTGAAGGTGCTCGCCACGGATCGCGTTCCAGAGGCGAACGGTCCCATCGCCTCCCGCGGTTGCGATCAGTTTGCCATCGTTCGAGTACGCCACGGAACTTACGGGTCCCATGTGCCCGTCGGAGAACGAGACTAACGGTTTGCCTGTGCGGACATCCCACAATTGAATTGTGTTCATGTGCGTGGCGGTTGCTAACGTGCCACCGTCCGGCGACACAGCCAACACGTGCGCACCGCGGATCGTCCCGAGCCATGGGAAGGCCCGAGCGAGTTTTCCAGTGGCAGCGTCCCAAATTCGAATCTCTCGATCGGATGCGCAAAAGAGTAGGCGTCCATCTCTGGACAGTCGGATGACACAACTCCCCGAGCCAAGTTCATTGGCCTCCAATACCCCTATTCGTCGGCCGGTGGTCACATCCCAAATGCGAATCTCGCTTGTCGTCCGAGAGACGTTTTTCTGCGATCCGTCTTCTATCGTTGTGCGCTCGTGGCCGCCAGAATAGAGTGTCTTTCCATCTGGCGCAAATGCGAGTGAATGCGCCCCGCTGCCGTGTTCCGCGTTGATTACGAGCGGCGACTGCCCTGTTTCCAAGTTCCAGATGCCGATCGTTCCGACACCTTCCTTGTCGATGCCCGAGGCCAGCAGACTCCCGTCGGGCGAAAATGCGATGCACGGGCAACCTTTCTTGCCCAGTTGGAGATCGAGCAGCGCATCGCCGGACCGCGCATCCAACAAGCTGATCGACCTGTCCCCATATGCCGCGGCGATTGTGTTGCCATCGGGTGAGAATGCCAGACTCTGGAGATGGCGACTCTCGCCTGGACCTCCGGCATTCGGTGTCTGAAAGAGCTGCTTTCCCGTAGCGACATCCCATAGATGAATGGGGCCGCTACTCCAGCCGCTCCCCGCGGCAAGCGTAGTCCCGTCCGGGGCGAAAGCGAATGCACTGCAGAATCCTCCGCCTTGCCAGACTTCTGGGAATGCTTGGACCTCTCGTCCCGTTGCTATGTCCCAGAAACGGAGCTTGTCATATCCTCCTGACGCAAGAATCTTGCCGTCTGGCGAAAACGCCACAGCCTTCACCGATTTGGAGTGCCGAAGTCGTACTGTCCCAAGTCGGAGAACGGCGCCGGCTGGCAAGTCATCTTCGTACAGATCCTTCGCAGTGCCAGTCGTGTTCTGAGCACTACAGACGATTGTCGCAGCCTGGAAAACACTCACGCTCACAATGAACCACATGGATCTCATGGATGCGACTCCTCTTGCGCCGTGGGATACGATCATGTCGTCCTAATCGCTAGTTGCCGTGTGTTGTCTGCGTGGCTTCGGACACGTCCCACAGCAGAATCGTGCCGTCGTTCATTCCCGTGGCGACCTGGCGACCGTCTGGGGAGAATGCCGTCGAGCACACGTCGCAGCTTGGGGACGCATATGAAAGAAGCTCCTTGCCGCTCGCCACATCCCACAAGAGAACCGCGTCATTTCGAGAGCTTGCCGCGAGCCGCTTTCCGTCCGGCGAGTAATCCATGCCGTGTGCCCCTGAGGCTCGCTGCCGATGCTTGAAGCTCGCGACGGCATTACCAGAAATGACGTTCCAGACGGTCACAGTCTCCCAGTCTGCAACGGCGAGATTCGCACCGTCTCGTGAAAAGTGGCAAACGTTCGCGCTGCCGATTTCCAAAACTCTCGCTGTCGTTCCAAGGGTCAGGTCCCAAACCCGCATCTTTCCGCTGACCGAGAGTAGCCTATTTCTTTCCGAAAAGTGAATTGAGTGGACGACCCGCGCATGATCATTCAATTCCGCAACAGTACCTCCTGTAGCTACATCAAACACCAGCACTGGACCATTCTCGGCTTTGCCAGAAAACGAAATGGAGCCAGCCGCCAATCGCTCTCCATCTGGGGAGAAGGCTACACTGGAACCGCATTCGGGCAGCCTAAACTCTCTCAGAGCGGCCCCAGTGTCGGCGTCCCAGAGCTTGACGCTTCCCTTCCTCTGGCGTGTGTTTCCCGCCGCCGCAAGAAACCGGCCGTCTTGTGTCATGGCGAGTGCCATCAGATTGAGACACTCCTGGGAGAAAACCAATTGCTTCGTCTGACTACCGTCGGCAGTATCCCAGAATCGAATAGTCCCGTCGCCAGATCCGGATATCACCGTCTTCCCGCCCGGCGTGAAGACAATCGCCCGCGGCGGTCGGCGGTGACCGGTCGTTTGCCATTTCCTCGTCTTGTTCTCGCGCAGATGGTACACCTCAAGTTCGCAGGAGGCAGAACTGGCAATCGCGCATTCTGTGCCGCCGTGAGATACAGACAGAACGTGGCCCGACCACCCCTGGATTCTTGGTCTCAGTGGGATCGAACGTTGTAGGCTCTCGGTGTCGAGATCGTACACATCTAGGCGATTGCAGTGAGCGGCGAAAAGGCTGTCCTCCACAACCACGAGGTCCAGCACTGCCTGATCCTCTTCGTCTTCGAGGATCGGCTTCTCTTCTTCTCCCGTTGTCGGGTTCCAAGTCCGAATCTGCGCGTCGGCTCTCGCCCCGATTGTTTTGCCGGTTTGTTCGTCTCTGACTCGCTCGTAGCGCTGGCCCCCGGAAATAAGCGTCCGACCGTCCGATGCAAACTCCAGAGCGGTTACCTCTCGCGAATGTGCCTTGCGAATAACAACAGGGTCTTCTCCCATCTCAATATTCCAGATGCGGATGGTGCTTCCGATCGACGAAGCCAGATGCGCGCCGTCGGGTGATATGGACAGCCTGAGTTCGCCTCGGGAATCGTCCCCGTGACGAAGAACCAGCAGTTCCTGACCCGTCGTCGCGTCCCAAACACGAACGTCGCCATCGCCGCCGACCGACGCGAAAGAGAAGCCATCGGGAAAAAACGCGACGCCGGATACCCGACCGCTCTTGCCGGGCGGAAACGTATGTTCAGCGGAAAACAGCTCCTTGCCCTGTTTCACATCCCAGAGCCGCACCATCCCGTCATTGCCAGCAGAGATCAGACGGTCTCCGTCCGAGGAAAACGTGAGGGCTCTGCAATTACCGATTTCGCCATATGTGTGGGGTAGCTCCTGCACTTCTTTTCCCGAGGACATGTCCCAGACGCGCACACACCCGGCTCCGCCTGATGCCACGAGCTTACCATTCGGCGAGACCGCGACGGCATAGCAACCGCCCGGTTGCCGCAGTCGAATCGATCCGAAGCGTTTGAGAGCGCCTTCAGGAAGTGCATCTCCGTACCGATCGAGACGCGGAGTATGCTGACCTGCAGCGGTCGCCGGTAGGACCGAACACACGAAAAGAAGAAAACACGCTGTTTTCACACCTTTCTCCCAGTGTCGCGAAGAATCACGGTCTTTATTGATCGTAACGAGCTAACCAGAGTTCGACAAGAAATAGCTGTTAGCCAATAGGCAGTATCGCAACATAGGCAGAAGGTCGCGTAATGATCATCGCTGACCGGAAAGGCAAGGTCAGGGAGTTTCGACCAGCGCAGGGGGTAAGACGACGCTCACCTCGAAGACTCTGGATGTTCCGGTTGCTGCTCGCTTTGTGGCTTGGCACGTTGCAGCGTGTACACGGCAAGCTTTGACCCTTCCTTCGATTCAAAACTCTTCGGCCGTGCCGCCCCACTTTCAGTTGCAATGCAGACGGTCAGTGAGTCGCCTTCGATCTTGTAGATGCCGGCGAGGGTCATTCCCTTAGTTGAGCCGTCAAGGTTCGTGGTGTCAATCGACTTGGGATTCGTTTCCGGATGCAACGTGAAACTCAGGGTCTGTCTCGGAAAACTCTCGGCGTTCTCGTCTGGTGGGACGATGGTTAACCTATCCTTCGAGAAGATGAATTTGACTTCCTTGACTTGTACTGGAAACGGTTTGCCATCCAGGACGATCCTCTGCAGATCCCAACTGCCTTGAAGCTCGTGCTTGCCCTGGTTGTCACCCTCCGCCTGAATGAAGCCAGCAAACGGTAGGCCCACGAGCAGAGTCACAAGCATTCGCAGAACGGTCATAGCAGACTCCCTTTGATTGCTGCTGAACGAACAAGTTTTGAGGAAACTGGTTCAAGACGTTTACGTTGCGTTCAGGTCGATAACGGTAGTACCCGCTGGGGAACGGCGCCCCAAAGTCGTCGTGTGGATCGCGTCATTCAAGGGGCCGCTCAGCTACCTTCCAAAGTGAAACGCTTCCCTCCTTATCGTCGGGATCAGCGACGGCAAGTAATCGAGCGGCAAAGGAGATCGTCAGAATGTCGCTCGAATCGGTCGAAACGTCGATCGTGGCGGCCTTTTGAGCGACGGCGAGGTCCCAGATCACGATCGGTCCGTCGCGCCGGTCACGCACGGCTAACCAATTCCCGTCGCTTGAGAATGCGATGGGAGTGAAATACCAGGGTTCTGTTTGGATTCGATACGACGTGACCAACTTTGCCGACAGGACATTCCATTGGCGCAAGTGGCCGTCTTCGTAGGCGGCATAGAGCGTCTTCCCGTCGGCCGCGAAGGCGAGTTTGTGGAGCCCCTCCGACGACTTTGCGGAAATCTCGTGCAGTGTCTTCTTTGTCGTCGCATCGATCAGACGGATCGTGCAGTCCTCGCCTTGCGCGGGCACGTGAAGACCTCCGCTCAGGTACTTTCGGGCTTCGTCAGGGTCGTCGGCCACGGCCAACATCGCACCGTCGGGAGAGAAAGCCACGTCGGCCGTCGGCGGCGCCATCCGCGACTCGCCGTGTTGGTACCAAATCGTCTGCCCGGCGATCTCACCGAATCCGAAGCCGTTACAGGCATCGCCAATCGCGAGTCGGGCCCCATCGGGCGAAAAGGCCAACGTCGTCAAGGGATCCGGGAAATCCCGTTTGGCTCGCAGTTTGCCCGAGGCGACATCCCAAACGCGATAGCGCCCGGCCGCCACGTCACGGACGCCTTCCTCACACGGAAGATACTCTGCAGCGGCTACGAGTCTTCCATCCAGCGAGAAGACAGGGCTTCTAGCAGACGGGGTACCCCAGAACGGGATTTTCTTGGGGCGAGGGATGATCCCTTCGATTAAAGGCACGGCCTGCTTACCGCTGGCCAGCGTCCAGAGTCGCACCCCGTTCTTGCCCGCTGTTGCCAAGAGATGGCCATCGGGCGAGAACGCGAGACCATACACCTGAGCACCGACGGAAAGGCTTCGGGGGGCCTTTGTATCCTCGGCCGCCTTCTGGATGCCTCGCTCCGAGGAGACCGCCTGAGCGATGGCGTCACCATCTGTGACGCCGTTGTCCACAGTAAACTGACCATCGCCGGCGAGGGTGGTATGGACGATGGCGGCCCACGCGAGTGCCGCTGCGAAGTATCGAAATTGCGAAGAAGTCACAAGCCATCTCCCTTCCGGATGGGCGGAACGACAGCGATCACTGGGCGGCGGCAGTGAAGCAACCAGTGGCAAGAGCATTCTCCACCGCCGCTCTTTGTGCATCGCATTGCCATCTCATCTGCGCCGAGGCTACGCAGACTCACGATCCCAGACACGCAACTTGTATCTGCACGATCCGATGAGCACAGCACCTTCGCGCATTGTACCAGCCGGAGAGCGTCTGCAATATTAGGAGGGTCGGAATCGCGCCGAGAATCGTCAAGAGTCTGCTATTCCTTCACCTCGACCACGTAAAGTACGGGGCGGCGGCTCTTGTAGCCGGCGCTCGCGCGGGTGGTAGGGATGATGATGTGGCCCGTCTCGCGGTCCTCGTGCGAGTGCCGGTGCGACAGGTTGACGTCGGGCTCGTCAGGCTGCTTCGTGTCGATGACGAGTACGCTTTCGCGGATCAGCCCGTAGGTCTTCGGATCCACCTGGCCAATGACCAGCGGCCAACGGGGGTGGTTGGCGCGGCAGTTGCCCTGGCTCAGGTTCCCGATCCAGTAGATACGCCCATTGGAGTGAGTGAAAAGCTCGGACATCGAAGCGGGCGAGAAGAACGGCTCGCCGTCAGCGTACTTCCACAGCTCGGGCTTGCTCCAGGTGTAGCCGCCGTCTTTCGACACGCATTTCCACTTGTGGCTGGGCCACGCGTAGTCCCGGTCGCTGCCGCCGCCGTTGCTCCCGCGCATCACACACAGGATGTTGCCGTCGGGCATCTGGGCCAGGGTGGGTTCGTAGAGCCCGCGCGCGGTGCGGTCGCCGTCGCCTTTGATCGGCTCGGAGGCGTCCCAGACGATGCGGTTGCCCTCCGTCCAGCGGCCTATCAGGATCATGCTGTCGAGCCAGTACCAGCCGCCACCGGGATTGTGGAAGCCTTCGCCATCGGGATCCAGGGGCGGCATCTGCATCGGCACAAGCACGGTGCCCTCGCGAGTGCGAATGGGGTGCGAGCCCGAGTCGCCGAGGAAGAAGCAGTTCTTCGTGATGTACACGCCATCGATCGGGTGCTTGGGCGAGTAATCCTCGCCTTGCTGGACGATGGGCTCGTCGAACAGCCAGGTACGGCCACCATCGGTCGAGACGCGGTAGCGCAGGTAGTAGTAATACCACTGCCACCGCGGCTCGTGCGCGTGCGGGGCCTTGCCCGGCGCATCCATGCAGTTGAGTAGGACAAGGATGTTTCCGTTAACCGGGTCGAGCCACGGCGAGTGCGGGCTCCGTCGGTAGCCGTAGGGCAGGTTGCTGTCGAAATCCGGGCCCGACTCCATCGGTTGCCACGTGCGCCCGTTGTCGGGCGAGCGGCTTCCCCGCTTCATCATTTCGAGCCCCGTGGGACGCTGGTAGGTCGCGCCCGACAACGGCGACATCTCGTCGAGCAGTGTCTTGCTCTTGAGCGTCAGCGTGCTCACCTCGGCCGCCGGTGCCGCGTTTGCCGTCAGCCCCACGACGGCCATGAACGCCATGATCTGAGCTCGTCTGATCTCAACTCGCATTCCATCTCCTCCCGTCACGTAGGTGTAGCCACACTCTAGCCGCCCGAACCATCGGGTAGCCTACCCGCGCAGGAACAGGTTTGTAGCTGAATCGCAAGAATTCAGGCCCTGAAGCCCAACCCGGACTCATGCTGGTTTTCGACAGTACGTTTTCGTAAGTACTTTCTCCATGACGACTTATGTCGACCCCAATCGCTGTTGGCACCATGCGCGTCCCAGGGGCGACGCGGTGGATTGG